>ENA-OPMG01000950-OPMG01000950.1-human-gut-metagenome-genome-assembly--contig:-NODE-950-length-19764-cov-4.335278_pt1 | contig 19764 bp, 24 predicted proteins | sample MGYA00241522_ERZ501741 | MGnify/ENA primary metagenome ERZ501741 (study PRJEB25962, sample SAMEA2042616) | human gut metagenome | biome: human gut; feature: human-associated habitat; material: faeces...
GGCGCCCAATGAGCGCCCCTACAGTTTTCAGTCATTCTGTTTCAAATAAATAAGTCATTTTCACACAAAACTGCATTGTCTGATTAACTGCTTATTGTTTTGTAAAAAACAAGCGTTTTAAAGTCTTTTTCAAATCTGTATTTAAGATAACTTTCGCTCGCCGCATTCAGCACAACAAGGTCATCCTTCGGCAATGCAAACGAAAACAGCTTGTCATCATCGGCATAAACCGTGTGCCTAAGCGCCGTGAGCGTTCCCTCATTGAGAGCGATTGCAGGTTCCGACACATCCGTTCTGCAATCGGCACATTCAAGAGCGCCTATGCGTGGCAGAAAGTACATAAGCGGAGTAATGTATTCTCCGCATTCTCTGCACATTCTCAGGTCGGGCATATAGCCCGCCATACTTGCAAGCCTCATTTCAAGACACGGCTTGATAAGGTCTGCACTGCGTTTGTTCTCTGACAAAAGGTAGAGCGAATTAAGCACAAGGCTCAGAAATGAGTCTGCCTTTTGCTCACGGGGACAAATTGTCAGAGCGAGTTCGCAAAAATACTGTGCAAGGCACATTTTTGTAACATCACTGCGGAGCTTTGAGAAAATGCGAATCGGCTGTGCCTCGCCGATTATGTAACTTTCCCGACCTTTATAAATTGTAAGTCGGGAATATGAGAGGAGAGATGCCGCCGCACATTTGCCGTTTTTGATGTTTTTTGCACCCTTTACAAATGCACGGATTACACCGTTTGACTTTGTGAGAGCAAAAACGAGCTTGTCCTGCTCACCGATATTCTGTTCCTTTATAATCAGTCCTTCTGTTCGGAATTTCATCGGTTTCCTCCCTGTTCACGGTGATTGCACCCGTGTCTTTGGCATCCTGAATACTTTTGTAGCGAATGTAATCAAGAACGCTTCCCGTGGTAAAGAATATTTGCCACGCACTCCAGTTATCCATAAAAACACCTCCGCAGTTAGTGTTTCACGGATGCCGTTTATTATATTATGAAAAATCTGACATTGTGTCAAATCGTGTACCCGAATCGCTTTTAATCGGATTATCAATCAAAATTCTTTTCGTCATAGCCGAAATTCTGAAGAATCTGGGCACGGTTTCGCCAATCCTCTTTTACCTTTACCCATGTCTGTAGGAATACCCTGCAATCGAAAAATCTTTCGATATCCTGACGGGCAAATGTGCTGATTTTCTTGAGCATTGAGCCGTTTTTGCCGATAATAATACGCTTGTGGGTTTCTTTTTCACAGAAAATAGTAGCGTCAATATCAAGCATACCGTTATCCCTTGTTTTCATTTTTTCGATTACAACAGCCGTGCCGTGCGGAATTTCCCTGTCGCAAAGGCGGAGTATTTTTTCACGGATAATTTCGGCAACAATAACTCTTTCGGGCTGGTCTGTAAGAGTATCGTCATCAAAGAAATGACCTCCCTCGCCTGCCTGCTTTTTAAGCTCATCAAGAAGTTCGTTCATACCGTTGCCGTCCTGTGCGCTCACGGGAACAACTGCGTCAAAATCGTAGAGCAGACTGTAACGGGCAATCTGTTTCATAAGTTCTTCTTTTTCTTTGAGAGTGTCAATCTTGTTGATTGCAAGGATTGCCGGCATTTCCATTGACTTGAACTTTTCAATAAGGTTAAGTTCTGTGTCACCCGGTTCTTTTCCTGCCTCAACAACGAGCATACAGCAGTCAACACCGCCCACGGATTCATTGACGGAACGCACCATATACTTGCCGAGAGAGGTTTTCGGCTTGTGCATACCCGGTGTATCAAAGAAAACAAGCTGATATTCGCCCTGAGTAAGCACACCTGTGATTCTGTTGCGGGTAGTCTGCGGCTTGCTTGAAACAATCGCAATTTTCTGTCCCATAAGTCTGTTGAGAATTGAACTTTTGCCCACATTAGGTCTGCCGACAATGGCAATAAATGCGGATTTATCTTTATTATCTGTATTTAACATATTACCTCACTATACAAAAATCGGGGGCAAGCAAAATGCCGCCCCTTTGTTAATGTTTATCTTTTCTTTTAATGCCCAAAATTGCGTTCTTGACTTTTACGGGACCTGCACATACAAAGACGGCAGAAATCACCGCAGATAAAATCAGCAAAACGAACATAACGGGATTGTTTGCAAAATACGAAAATATTTTTCCGATTATTTCAAAATCAAGGAAGAACAGCACCGCTGTAAACACAGCCGGAAATGACACGGCAAGCACGGCTGCGGCTGCAATGTCCTTGATAATCTTAACGGAAAAATCGTATCTGTCACAAAACAAATCACAAAGCTTTTCAACACAGGTGTTGACCATTTCAAGTGCAATTACAAGCGCACACAAAACGGCGAGCAACGCCCATTTTGCGGCAGAAAAATCGTAAAAGCAGCCGAAAACGAAAGCATAAAATGTCGCAACAAGGTGAAATCTCATATGACTTTCGCTTTTTATGGCAAAGCAAAAACCTCTGAATGCACTTTTAAAACTTTTGATTTGCTTTTTCATACCCCGTAATATAACTACTCTGTCAAGCCATATCGTCATCAACTATGTAGCTTGATGATGCAGGAAGACCGAGCTGTTCCATAACAAGCTCTTCTTTTTCTCTCATTCTTACCCTTTCAAGCTTTTCCATGTGATCATAGCCGAGAAGGTGCAGAACACTGTGAGCGGTAAGATAGCCAACCTCTCTCTGGAGGCTGTGGCCAAAGAGTTCTGCCTGATCTCTTGCCTTTTCCATAGAAATTACAACATCACCGAGAATCTGTGCGCCTGTTTCGGGATTGGTGTCATAAACACCGTTTTCGCCCATTGGGAAAGAAAGAACATCGGTTTCAATGTCCTTGTCACGATACTGCTTGTTAAGAGCCTTGATGCCCTCGTTATCCGTGAAAGTAACGCTGATTTCAGCAGAACCTTCAAATTTTTCAAGTCGCAGAACTGCGTTACAACAACGACGAACCAACATTCTGATACCTGTCGGAATCTTTACTGCTTTTTGTTTGTTTGTGATAATTACCCTGATTTTATTATGCTCTGCCATTCATGATCATCCTTTCATTATTTTTAACCCGATAGCGTGGGATATGTGAAAATTAAGTAAATTAATTTTTGGAGCCGTTGTTTTTGGAGCCGTTGTTTCGTAAATTATTAATGTCAGTGTTTTCAAATTTTGCATAAGCCTTGATGATATCCTGAACAAGGCGATGACGGACAACATCCTTTTCGTCAAAGAAACAGGTGCCGATATCGTCAATGTTCTTGAGGATTTTGATGCAGTCTTTAAGACCGCTCTTTGCACCGTTCGGAAGGTCAATCTGTGTAATGTCGCCCGTGATTACCATTTTTGAGTTAAATCCAAGTCGGGTAAGGAACATCTTCATCTGTTCCCTTGTCGTATTCTGAGCCTCGTCAAGAATTATAAAGCTGTCGTCAAGTGTTCTTCCTCGCATATATGCAAGCGGTGCAACCTCAATGTTACCTCTTTCAACATACTTTTGATATGTTTCCGCACCGAGCATATCAAACAATGCGTCATACAGGGGGCGAAGATACGGATCGACCTTGCTCTGCAAATCACCGGGCAGAAAACCGAGCTTTTCACCTGCCTCAACAGCAGGTCTTGTGAGAATTATTCGGTTAATCTGCTTGCTTCTGAAAGCCGTGACCGCCATTGCAACGGCAAGGTAGGTCTTGCCCGTACCGGCAGGGCCGACGCCGATTGTGACGGTATTTTTCGCAATCTGCGAGCAGTAGCGCTTCTGACCGATGGTTTTCGGCTTAATAGGCTTTCCTTTTGAAGTAATACAGATGCAGTCGCCTGCAAGCTGTTCTATTTTGTCCTCACTGCCTTCATTGACAAGCGAAATGCAGTAGCGGATATTTTGCTCGGAAAGTGCTTCACCACGGTTGATGAACTGCAACAGGCTTTCAATAACCTTGCAGGCCTTTGATGTGTTTTCGGCATCGCCCTCAACCTTAAGCTCACTGTCACGGCAGGGAACACGGACATTAAACTCCTTTTCAATCAGCTTAATATTTCCGTCAAAACTGCCAAAAAGTGCTACGGCATTTTCCATTCTGTCGATATTTATAATTTGTTCCGTAAAGCAAAACTCCCGTTTCTTCAATAATTCAAAACAATTATAACACATTTTACTTGAAAATGTACATTAAAAATAGCTTTTTTCACTAAAAAAATAATTTTTGTGAATTTTGACGAAAACTAAACTTCACATAGCCACTCATTTGTAAAGGATAGAAACACTTTTTTTACTCTTTCGTAATTATACTCAAAATCGCATTACAATCGGCTTATTTTAGTTATCCAAATCTTCCGAAACTTTCACAATATTGCCGTTTTTGTAATATAACTGTACAAATTTGATAACTTCCCGAAAATTAAAAATTTATCAAAATTACTCTCAGCCGTAAAATCGGCTTAAAATGCTTGACAAACGGGCAATTGTATATTATAATTCACAGGTGTAAAGAAATTTTCTTTACACGCAGACCAGAATCACGGGAGCTGTCAGGTATGGAAAAAAACATTGAAGTATCTCTCTTGTTTGATTTTTACGGCGAGCTTTTAAAGCCTTCGGGCAAAAAGGCGATTGACCTTTATTATAATGAAGATTTGTCGCTTGCAGAGGTTGCCGATGAAACAGGAATAACAAGACAGGGTGTGCGTGACAGTATCAAGCGCAGTGAGCAACAGCTTTTTGAGTTTGAAGAAAAGCTCGGTCTGTTCAAACAGTTCAGTAAGCTTGAGCAGGGGCTTGACGAAATTTCGGCTCTTGCACTTGAAATAAAAGAACTTTCACAGGATACACAAATCACAGAGCTTGCGGATGTTATCATCGAAAAATCAGGCTCGCTGAAAGATTAAAGGAGTTTTCATGGCATTTGAAGGACTTGCAGATAAGCTTGGCAATGCGTTCAAAAAACTGAAAAACAAAGGCAAGCTTTCTGAAAAAGATGTTAAGGAAGCAATGCGAGAAGTTCGACTCGCACTTCTTGAGGCCGATGTAAACTACAAAGTTGCAAAGGACTTTACAAACAAAGTAACAGAGCGTGCTGTCGGTCAGGATGTTATGCAAAGTCTTACTCCTGCACAGATGGTTGTTAAGATTGTTGACGAGGAGCTTACAAGCCTTATGGGCGGTGAGGACGCACGAATTGAGTTTGCGTCAAAGCCTCCGACAGTCATCATGATGTGCGGTCTTCAGGGTTCGGGTAAAACAACCCACACGGCAAAGCTTGCAAAAATGCTGAAAAAGCAAGGCAGAAGTCCTCTGCTTGCCGCCTGTGACGTTTATCGTCCCGCCGCTATCGACCAGTTGAAGGTTGTCGGTGAAAAGGCAGGCGTTCCTGTTTTTGAAATGGGAAAAGCAAATCCCGTTAAGATTGCAAAAGAGGCAATCAAGCGTGCAAAGGACTACGGCAACGATGTTGTTATTCTCGATACCGCAGGCCGACTTCATATTGATGAGGCTCTTATGGATGAGCTTAAAAACATCAAAAAAGAAGTTGAACCAAACGAAATTTTGCTTGTTATCGACTCGATGACAGGTCAGGACGCAGTTAATGTTGCGAAGAGCTTTAACGAACTTCTTGACATTACGGGTGTTATTCTCACAAAGCTTGACGGTGACACTCGAGGCGGTGCAGCGCTTTCGGTAAAGGCTGTTACAGGCAGACCTATTAAATTTGCAGGTACAGGCGAAAAGCTTGACGATATTGAAGTTTTCCACCCCGACAGAATGGCAAGCCGTATTCTCGGCATGGGTGATGTGCTTACTCTCATTGAGGACGCACAGAATAAAATGGATGCCGAAAAAGCCGAAGAAATGGCTCAGAAGATGATGAGCAACAAATTCGACTTTAACGATTTGTACGATCAGTTTGAGCAGGTCAAGAAAATGGGACCGCTCAAGGGCATTCTCTCAAAAATTCCCGGTGTCGGAAAACAGCTTGAGGGCGTTGACATTGACGACAGACAGATTGACTGGGTTCAGGCAATCATCCTCTCAATGACTCCCGAAGAAAGAAGTCATCCGCACATTATGAACCCGTCAAGAAAGCGCAGAATTGCGGCAGGTTCGGGCAGAAGCATTGAAGAGGTCAACCGACTTATCAAGCAGATTGACCAGATGCAGAAAATGATGCGTCAGATGACAAAGGGCGGAAAAGGCTCTAAGAAAAGAAGAAAAATGAAAGGCCTTCCCGGACTCGGCGGTATGCCGATGAACGGCATGGGACCTGCAGGCGGAATGGGCGGACCGGACGGAATGCCTCCGTTCAAATAATTAACATTAATAAAACATTAAACAAAGTTTTTCATCCAATTACGGTTGGTGAATATAAATTAACAATTTTTATGAGGTGAACATTATGGCAGTAAAGATCAGACTTAGAAGAATGGGTTCAAAGAAGGCTCCTTTCTACAGAGTAGTAGTAGCAGATTCAAGATATCCGAGAAACGGCCGTTTCATTGAAGAAATCGGCACATATGATATTCTCAAGAAGCCCTCTGAGTTCAATGTTGACGCTGAAGCAGTTAAGAAGTGGATTGCTAACGGCGCTCAGCCAACAGACACAGTAAAGGCTCTTCTCAAGAAGAACGGCGTAATTGAATAATTGCGCTTCGGAAAGGACAAACAATGAAAGATTTACTTGCAGTTATCGCAAAGGGTCTTGTTGACGATCCCGATTCCGTATCAGTTGAAGCAGACGCTCCCAACGAAGAGGGAACAGTTGTTTACCACATTCATGTTGCAGAAAACGACATGGGCAGAATCATCGGTAAGCAGGGCAGAATTGCCAAGGCTATCCGCACAATTGCCCGCAGTGCCGCTATCCGCAGTGAAGAAAAAATTATGGTTGAAATCGACTGATTAACGGTTCATAACCGAACAAAAGCCTCCCACCACGGGAGGCTTTTTTACACCCTATTAAATATCAAAAGGTAAAACTTCCTGTTTTGCCCACATCATTTTTGAAAAACATAATATAGTAAATCGGGATATAGTTAATCTTCCCGTCGGAAGTTACTGTTCTCTCGTTTGAAAGAACATAGGCTTTCTTAATGTGATAATCCTTATTGCTTACAAATGTGTTCAATGCGCTGTGAACCGTGTAATCCTTGCCCGATTTTACCTCAATCGGAACAGCAGAAAGGCTGTCGTAATCATCAATAAGATAGTCAACCTCTCCCTTACTTCGATTATCATAATAGTAAAGTTTATAGCCGTGAGCCGCAAGTTCGCTTGCCACAACGCTTTCATAAGCCGAACCGAGATTTACACTCGTTTCATCATCAAGCACGGCACGGATATTGTTGCCGTACAAAATTCCCGTCAGAATACCGACATCGTTCAGATAAAGCTTGAGCAGATTTTTGCCCGTTGATTCAATAAGCGGAAAAACGGGATTTGAAATTGCCTGAACATTAAGGGCGATCCCTGCACTTATCAAATACTCGAATTCATCCTGATAGTCACTGAAACGCTTACCGCTTTTATTCTCAATATTTTTTGCAACAATCCTTTTCTTTTTGTTTTCCATATTTGACGGAATGAGGTCATAAACTCTGCGGATTTTAAGTTTGTTTTCATCATCGTATTTTGAAGCGTCTGCAGCATAATATTCGTGAATTTCGCTTTGTATCTCTCTGACGGACTGAATATTTCTCTCAGAAATATAGCTGTTAACCGCATCGGGCAATCCGCCGACAAGCAGATACTTTCTGAATAAATCCATCATCCTATTGTGCATGGATTCATCAAGAGATTCAAGATTTTCAAATTTTTTCTGCATAGCCGAAATAATAATTTCATTCATTCCGTTTGCGTAGAGAAATTCCTCAAAATCAAGCGGAAACATACGCACTTTGCGAATACTGCCCATTGGAATTGAGGTAGTCTGTGACAGCGTTACACCCAAAAGCGAACCGCTTGCAATGAATGTAAATTTGCCGTCCTGCGACAAAAATTTGAGCAAAGTCAACAGATGAGGATATGCCTGAATTTCGTCAATAAAAATCAAGGTATCGCTTTTCTTCCCCATTTTATTTCCTGCGAGCATACTCACCTGCAAGTAAAAATCTTCGACTGTTTTTGTGTTTTCAAAAAGTCGGTTGCCGAGGGAATCTTCAACCATATTTATTTCAATAAAATTTTTAAAAATCTTTTTGCCGACATAACGGATAATGTATGTTTTTCCGACCTGTCTTGCACCGTCTATGAGAAGAATTTTCTTTGAATCCGACTTTATATGTTTTTCGATTACGGTTTCAATCTTTCTGTAAAGCATACCAATCCCACTTTTCAATAGATTTTCAGTATAGTTTTTTACACTTTTCAATAAGATTATACCATTTAAAGACACACTTTTCAATAGAATTTAGGGGTTAAAAACTACACTTTTCAATGAAATTTAAGGGGCAAAAGCTACACTTTTCAAATTATGAACAGAAATTTGATATAAAAAACACGGTGCAACCTATGTTTTATGGTTACACCGTACTTTATAAAATCTTTTAAATTCAGGCAACTTTACACTGTGATTATTTTATCAGTTCTTCAAGCTGTGACTTATTATATTTGCTCTTATAGATGTCATAGCCTGCCGTGTCAAGGTTTATGTTTGCGTGCCTTTTGTCAGCCTGAACATAGACATCATCACCCTTGACATATATCAAAACCCAAATATCACGACTGGTATCTTTCAGGTATGATAAAAGAAGAACATAACTCGGTTCAACATCTATCGAATCCACCTTATTATCAGATGTCATATATATTAAATCGTCACTTGCCCTCATCTTTTCATTAAGGTTATTTTTGTTTGCTTTTGAAATGAGTTCATTAGTTTTGTAGTCATAAAATTCAACTGAAAATTGGTTTGGATCTGCTGTCGGAGTAGTATCTGACAAAGCAGTTGTATCGGCTTCATCAGAAGTTTTAGCATTACTCGGTGTAACTTCACCGCCACAACCTGTAAATAAAACAGAAGTTGAGATAATAACTGCCAACAAGATAATCGAGATAATTTTTTTCATAATTAACATCCTCTTGTGTTTTTGTCGGCTTAATTATACACCTTAAATTCATTCTGTCAAGATATTCAAAACAAAAAATCAACCGCAAAGTTTTCACTCTGCGGTTGATTTTATTTTTATTAAGAATTACGCTTAGTTGGCGTTTGCTGTTGTAAAGGTAAACTGACCGTCTGCGAAATCGCAGGTAACTACTGCGCCGTCCTTGACCTTGCCCTCAAGCATCTGCTCTGAAAGCGGATCTTCAATCTCGTTCTGGATTGCACGGCGGAGAGGTCTTGCACCGTAGTTTTCGTCAAAGCCCTTGTCGGCAATCTCGCTGACTGCGTTGTCTGTAAAGCTGATTTTAATATTCATCTTATCAAGACGGTTTTCAAGAGTTTTGAGCATCTTAACGGCAATCTGCTTAATTTCGTCCTTGTTGAGCTTGTTGAACACGATAATATCGTCAACACGGTTCAAAAATTCAGGACGGAATACCTTGCGGAGTTCGCCTGTTACAAGCTCCTTGATGTCCTTTTTCTCGCTCTCTTCGGCATTCTCATTTTCGGAATTAAAACCGAGTGAGCTCTGCTTTTCGGTGATAAGTCTTGCGCCGACATTAGAGGTCATTATGATAATGGTGTTCTTAAAGTCAACCGTTCTGCCCTGTGAGTCGGTAAGTCTGCCGTCCTCAAGAATCTGGAGGAGCATATTGAATACATCGGGGTGAGCCTTTTCAATCTCATCAAAAAGTACAACCGAATACGGTTTTCTTCTTACCTTTTCGGTGAGCTGACCGCCCTCTTCAAAGCCTACATATCCTGGCGGTGAACCGATAAGCTTTGACACGGTATGTTTCTCCATATATTCACTCATATCAAGACGGAGCATTGCGTTTTCATCGCCGAACATTGCCTCTGCAAGAGCCTTGCAAAGTTCTGTTTTACCGACACCCGTCGGACCGAGGAAGATAAACGAACCTACAGGTCTTTTCGGGTCTTTAAGACCTACTCTGCCTCGTCTGATAGCCTTTGCGATTGCAGTTACAGCCTCGCTCTGACCGATAACTCTTTCGTGGAGAACATTCTCCATGTTAAGAAGCCTTTCGCTTTCTTCCTTAGTAAGCTGAACAACAGGGATACCTGTCCATTCGGAAACAATCTTTGCGATATCCTCGGCAGTTACCTCGCCCGAAGGGTGCTTCTTTGCTTGTCTCTTCTGCTGTTCCTGCCACTTCTTCTTTGCATCGTCAAGCTTTGTCTGAAGTTCCTTCTGCTCATCACGAAGTCTTGCAGCCCTTTCAAAGTCCTGCTCGTTAATTGCACTTGCCTTTTCTTTTTCATAGTCTGCAATTTCATCTTCAAGCTCCTTTACATTATCAGGAGAGGTAAGAGATGCGAGCCTTACCTTTGACGCACCCTCATCAATAAGGTCAATTGCCTTATCGGGGAGGTAACGGTCTGCGATATATCTTGATGACAATGTTACTGCGGCATTGATTGCCTCATCGGTAATCTTAACCTTATGGTGTGCCTCGTAGCTGTCACGCAAGCCTTTGAGAATCTGTACAGCCTGTTCGGGAGTAGGCTCGCCAACCTTTACGGGCTGGAAACGACGCTCCAAAGCGGCATCTTTTTCAATATATTTTCTGTACTCGTTAAGAGTTGTTGCGCCGATAACCTGAAAATCGCCTCTTGCAAGTGACGGTTTAAGGATATTTGCGGCGTCTGCACTGCCCTCTGCGGCACCTGCACCAACGATAGTATGAAGTTCATCAATGAAGAGGATAGTGTTCTTTGACTTTTTAACCTCGTCAATAGCCGCCTTGATTCTCTCCTCAAAGTCACCTCTGTACTTCGCACCTGCTACCATACCTGTGAGGTCAAGGCTGACAACTCGCTTGTCTTTAAGAATTTCAGGCACATTGCCCTTTGCAATTTCAAGTGCAAGTCCCTCTGCAACCGCAGTTTTACCTACACCGGGTTCACCGATAAGAACAGGATTGTTCTTTGTACGGCGGGAAAGAATCTGGATAACCCTCTGGATTTCCTTTTCTCTGCCGATTACAGGATCAATTTCACCGTTCTTTGCGGCTTGAGTAAGATCTCTGCCGAATTTATCAAGAGCCGAACCGCCTTTCTGTGAACCGTTCGGAGCGGATTCGTTTTCAAAACCGCCGAAACCGTCATCTGCACCGCCCTGCATACCTTTTGACACAGCCTGTGCAAGTCTTTCAACAGATACACCGAGTTCTTCAAGAAAAGCAACTGCGTAGCTGTCGCTCTCCGAAAGGATTGCAAGGAGCAAATGCTCTGTGCCTACATAGGTGTAGCCTGTTTTTGAAGAAATGATAACTGCGGCTCTCAAAACTCTCTTTGTACGGGGAGTAAAATCATCGGGAGTAAGCTCAACGAGCGACATTGTACCGTTAATGGATTCAAGCTTTTCACGGAGAGCATCTTCCGTTACTCCGCACTCATTAAGAGCGGTTGCGGCAACACCGCTGCCCTCTTTTACGAGTCCGTAAAGAATATGTTCTGTACCGACATAGTTGTGGCGCATCTCCTCTGCACTTTCAATCGCAAGATTAAGCGCCTTGTTTGCTTTTTCTGTAAAACCTTTGAACTGATACATAAAATCATCACCCTTCCTTGTGGATAATGTATTAACTGCTTATTTTCTATGAAAGAGCCTCTCTTAAAATTTTTGCCCTTTCAATATCTCTTTCCTGTGCGGAAAGATTTTTTCCTGAGTTTACCATAAGCGTTGCAGGCTCAATTTTTTCCATAAGAGAGTCAACAACATCTGCGGTAACATCTTTTATCTGTCCCGACAAAATGCCGAAACGAACATTTGACAACAGCTTTAAAGCCTCGTCATGAGTCATAACCATTGCCGATTTCAACAAACCTAAGCTTCTGCTCACGCTGTCCTGAATATCAATACTCTTTGCAAGTCTTTCTCTTGCCTGTTGTTCCTGAGAAACAAGCTGTTTTGTGATGTTCTCAAGATTTTCAATTGCGGCTTTTTCGGAGATACCGAGCGTTACCTGATTTGAAAGCTGATAAAGCGAACCGCTGGGTTCTGAGCCTTCACCGTAAGCACCACGGATTGTAAGTCCGAGCTTTGAAAGGTTGCCTGCAATTCTGCCGATTGTACGGCTCTTTTCAAGTGCCGGCAGATGGAGCATAACAGAGGCTCTCATGCCTGTACCAAGATTTGTAGGGCATTGTGTAAGATAACCGAGCTTGTCATCAAAAGCAAATTCAAGGTTTTCATCAAGCAGAGTATCAAGCTTATCGGCTGTATCATATGCCTGTTCAAGCGACAAGCCGTCTGTGATAACCTGAAGTCTTATGTGATCTTCCTCGTTAATCATAATGCTCATGCTTTCATCCTTGCTCAACAGCAATGCTCTGCCCTCTGTTTCGCTGATGAATTCGGGACTTACAAGATGTCTTTCAACAAGTGACACACCCTGTGCCTCTGTCAAATCATCAAGCTTAATCAGATTGAAATCCGAGGCAATTGAGCTGTTGCTGTCCCTGATTGCACTTGTAACCTTTTCAATAACCTTTTTTCTGCCCTGTTCGGACAGTCGGCACGGAAACGGGTAATCTTTCAGGTTTCTTGCAAGTCTTACTCTGGTGGAAATTACTTCGTTACTCATAATTAAGCCTCCATTTCCTTAATCTGATCTCTTAACTCTGCGGCATGTTCAAAATTCTGTTCCGAAATTGCCTTGTCGAGTTCCTTTTTAAGTGCCTTGATTTTATCTTTCTTTGTCATCTCGGCACTCTTTTCGGCTTTCTTTGTACCGAAGCGGCTGTTCTTACCGCAATGGGTTGTGTTGCCGTGGATTCTTCTAATTGAAGGAAGAAGCTGGTCGCCGAAGATTTCGTAACATTTTGCACAGCCTACATGACCCGACTTTGCAATATCGGAATATGAGCTTCCGCAGAAGTCACAGCGTGTTGCCTGAGTTCTTGCGGGAAGGCTGTTGCCAAAGAAACTTCCGAGAAGTCCCGAAAATTCGTCCTCAAAGTTACCGAAGATGTTTGTGTATCCCATTTTCTTTGCACATTCACTGCACAAATCATATTCTTTAATTTCACCGTTGATAACGGTCTTTACATGAGTATTTGCATTGTTAGCACCGCATTTTTGACATTTCATAATAACTGCCTCCGTTCAAAATCAACTTAATGTGAGCAACATATTCTTGAACAAGTCCGCTCGCACGGCATCTCGTTTACTCTGTTCAACATTTGTAAGCGTTCTGTCGGACAACGCCGAGGCTATCAGCCTTGCCGATGTAAGCTCAATCATATCTCTTTGCAACATATTTTTGAGCATTGCCTCTGCACTTGCCTTGTCAAGTGTTGTTCCAATCGAATTTATTATATGCATAAGCGCCGTACCTCTATCCATCTTCACACGGCTTATTCGGATAAATCCGCCGCCGCCCCTACGGCTCTCTACAATGTAGCCTTTTTCGGGAGTGAATCGGGAGGTTATAACATAATTGATTTGGCTCGGTACACATCCGAGGTTGCCGGCGAGTTCGTTTCGCTGAATCTCCGCACTGCCGTTTTCACGGTCAAGCATCTCTACAATGTACTGTGCCACCAAATCGCTCATTCTCATTTTGGTCGCCTCTTTTCATTTGTTTGACTACATTATAATATCAAGGTCAGAGAAAGTCAAAGTCAATTAAAGTCAAAAATTAAAGCATAAGCTTTGAAATTCTCACGAATTCTCGCTTATGCTCTCGTTTCCTAATATTTTAAAATATTTTTGACTTTTTCTGACTTTCAATTTTTATCCGATAAAGTCTGACTTTTCAAGCAATTTGACCTTACATAATCACGTTAACCGTGTAATCAACATCGTAAATTTCACCGTCAAACCAATTTATAAAACCTATGTAGATGCAGATTTTGTCATCATGTTTATTCATATCACGAACAACCTTAAAGCACTCCGACCAACCCGAAAAGCGTTCAAGTCTTTTGACTGTATCAACATCGGCGTTGCCGTTTACAAACACACACATTGCAAGGTGACGGGTTGACGATAACATTCTTACAAAATCGAGGAACATCATATTAACCTCATCGCCCGAACATTCAATTTTAAGAGCGTCTTCCTCGATTTTGTTTCCGAAAAAATCAAGCACATTGTCAAACGCTGAATCAAAGTCATCGGTTTCAGCGTTCTTTAGTCCCTGCGAAAACTTGTAAATTGCGGTAGATGCATAAATTCTCTTAATTTTTTCAATCGTCACGGCAATCACCTTCTCGGTATCGTTACTTTTATTATTATACATTATATAAGCAAATTTGACAACAAGTATGTTATTCAGGCGGTTCAATACAATTTTTGTAATAAAAACATTTGAAATTAAACAAAAATTTTGTGTTTTCCGATTGACAATTGTACAAGGATATTGTATTATATAATTGTACTAATGAATTAGTTCAATTGCTTGATAAGGAGCGTGATTTTATGTTGAAATTTATCTTATATATGTTGCTTGCTGTTGTAATTCTCAGCGGAGGTATTTTTAAAACCTTCGCTATAAACTATGGTATTTCAAAATATCTCTCAAAAAAGCCATATAAAGGTGATTTTGAATTCAAAAAAGTTGCGTTACATACTTTGGAAACGAACTATATTTTGTTGGCATTAGTTGTTCTGATCGTTTTAGGTATAACGCTTTGCAGTGCATCGAGTTACATTAATATAGTAGAAAATTTAGTAGAATTGATTTTAGGATTTTTTATTGCACTTACAATGTCTCTTTTAGGTCCATGGTACAATACAATCGGTAATGAGTACGGTGCGTATGTTATACCTTTCTTTATTTTAGTTATTCTAAGCATTCCGGTTCTGTTTTTCGTCAATTACAAATTCGTTTACAAAGATTTTGAAGTTTCTAAAAATAAGAAAATGAAACTTTCATTTTTCACAGCACTTGCAAACGCACCTTATGAATTGTTAATACCATACGGTCAGTTTGGAACGATGATTTTCAAAAGTATGATTTAATGTTAAGGAGGCTTGGTTATGAAATACACATACATATATGTTATACTCGGCATTTGTGCCGTTGCAGTAAGCATAGGAAAAGCTTTAGCAGTAAATTTCGGTATTTCAAAATACCTTTCTAAAAAATCTTACAACGGTAAATTCAAGGTCATAAAAACAGCTTCTATTTCATTCGGAGTCGGATACATATTATTGGCTTTAGCTTCTTTATTTATTGTGATGATGGTGATGGATGCAATTTACTCACACATAAGATTTGACGAGTTATTGCAGGACTTCTTATCTATATTTTACATGGCTATTATCGGAGCAAATTATGAATTTTTGGATAGTCCATACGGTCTTGGTTTGATATATGTTTTTCCGTTTATTTTCGTTATTATCGTAAGCATAGTGGTATTGATTTTTGTGAACTACACATTTGTTTATCGCAAATTTGGAATACCAAACAATAAAAAATGGAAACTCTCATTTTTCACCGCACTTGCAAACGCACCGTATGAATTGTTGATCCCTTACGGACAGATTGCAAGTATGATTATCGACAGTATGATATTTTGATTTTGTGTTTAAGGAGAGATGATTTATGTTTAACTCGGCAACTCTAGTTGTTATATTATTATTTATACTTTCAGCCATACTTTTTACATCTACTACCGTTTCGATTGCTATATATTATGCAAGAAAAAAAGCTGATACAGAAGAAAAAGCACTTATAACAAAAAATGATTATCAAAAAACAATTCTGATTTTTTCAATTATAAACTTCATTGCATCATTTGCCGCAACGGCTGTTGCACATATTGCAGACTCAGGTGATTACAACCACCTTTCAATAGGACAATTTTCTTATTTATCTTTAATATTTGTGGCAGGCGTAGTTGAATTTTTTATTGCAAAGTCTACTATATTCCAAAGATTTTCCTGTTCAAAGGCAGACAAAACGGAAAGAGCCGCAGTCTTTGCCGCAATATGCGCACCGTATTACATATTTATTGTAAGCTCACCGATAGTTCCGTATATAATCGCAGTAACTCTTTACCCCTGCTGATTTTAACGAAGTGATATTATGAAAAACATAAAAAACGGTGAGCAGATGCCCACCGTTTTTGTTACTACTCAATACTTGTCAGTTTTCTTTGCATTGCAGGATTTACAAAGCATCTGACAGTTATCGAGAATTGTGCGACCGCCTTTACTCCAAGGCTTAATATGGTCGCCTTCCATTTCATCATACTCAAAATGTTCACCACAAATATTGCACAATCCATGTTGTTTATCATAAGTCGCCATCTTATCTCTGTTGTCAAATGCTCTTAAATTAAGCAATCTGCCGGCAAATGGATCTTTGTCTTTGCAAAGAAGATATTCATAAATCCCTTTTCGTTTTTGTACTTCATCATCTTGATGAAGTTTTTCTACATCTGTTTTCATAGCTGAAGAATTATAGGTATTGTTATGATATTTATTATAAAGTGAACACCAATCCAATCCCTTCATATCATTGTAATACTTAGGAAATATTTTTTGTACCCAATTGATAACATCCTGAAAATATTGCCATAATTCATCTGCGTCATCATCTGACTTATGCATCGACATATACTCTGTAATATTATCTATACCTTGAAAACCGCAAATACCCATTAAAGCTTTTTCAAGAAGTTCCTGTCTGTTTGGGTCTGCTTTAATATATTTATCAGATAACCCTTTTGCGGCACAATTTCGTTTAGAAAAATATCTCTTAGCATCAGTAAGCCATTTACCTGTATATACTGAATTACGAAGTTCCTGGTCAGTCAATTTTTCGCCTGCAATATTTACAACCTTAAACCAATCTAATTTTTCTGATTCACTACCCTCGCATACATAAACCATGAACTCATAATTCATTATATCATCATATTTATCATCGGGTAATGAGTCACAATAATATTTCCCGCCGTCAACAGAAATAGAGTATTTATGATCTAAATACTGCATTACAGAAAGAGTTCTTTGCTGTCCGTCAAGAACCTCATATTGATCATCACCAACTTTTACCCAATACATAACATTGAGAGGAAATCCTTTCAGTATCGTATGAATAACAGATTCAGCCTGTTCTAAACTATATACAAATTCTCTTTGATAAGCCGGTCGAATTGCAAGCCTACCGTCATATGCAAAAACACCGTTATCACCGTTATCTGCATAACCGTCAAATATATCTTTTACTTTAATCGACTTAGGTTCAATTTTCATCTTTTTTCCTCCTTTTAATTAAAATACGATTATAAATTTTCTCACCATTTATCACCGTATAGCAAGGAAAATCACCAATATATCTCGCACTATTTGCTAATCCTACTATTTTAAATTGTTTTGGATTATATTTACTCAAAAATGTAATTGGAACACCCATAATGCCGCTACATTCTTCGCTTAATGAGTATTCTTGCGTAAGTTTCCTTTCCGTTGACTGTAAATCTATGTCCGAATCGTGGATTGTCTGCAACATATCTGTCAAGTCCGATGATAATGAACTGGTTTGGATTGTACTTGTCAAGGAATGTGATCGGCACTCCCATAACTCCGTTACATTTTTCTCTTGATGACAATCCTTGCATATGTAATTTGTCTGTCTGTCTGTCTGTCTGTCTGTCTGTCTGTCTGTCTGTCTGTCTGTCTGTCGAGATTATATGTATCAACCTGCATATATGCAACCCCTTTCTGTGTTTTTTTCGTATAAAATTTATTACTTGCAAAATTTTATACATAACCACAGTCCATCTATCTTACTCAAAGGATAACTTATTCCTAGATAAATTACTCGCCATTTCTTGCATTTTTTTATATTTTCGCCATTTTTTGCCTGCTATTAAAACAAAACAGATAAAAAGGACGCAGGATTTTACTCCCACGCCCCTAAACTTATCTGGCTTTATCTTCCCTGACTTTTGGCAGCTCCTTCCCTGCCGTTTCCTGCTTTGCCTCCGATGTTTTTCTTGCCTCAAAAGCATCTGCATTATACTTGTACTCCTGTGGTTCAGCTACCATCGGTGAGTAGATGATCTCTCTTTCTGTATCCGGTGCTTTCTGATCCTTATCCTTTGTGTGCTCCATACGCTTTTCCTTATCAAACTGCACATTCATAGCCAGATTATCCAGCTTATCAATCGAGGCATCCAGCTGCAGCTCCATTGATACAAGCAGTTTTTTCACTGCTTTCATAGGGGCAAGTACCGCCTTTGTGAAAGGGTGTTTCTGTTCCTTCTGCGAATAATCCACCTCCGGCTTATCTGCAAAGGTATGGAACGCATTGTTTACGATCTGACCAGCTTCACGGAGTCCCTTTGCAAGAAGTGCTATCCTTGCAATATCCCTGTCTGTAGATACAATCATATCTTTTACCGCTGTTCTGACATTGAGAAGTCTTTTCTTAATTCCTACAAATTCTGTCACCCTGTAAAGTGCCGCCCTGCCCTTTGCCTTTGTTTCATCAACAATATTCTTGGCAGTAGATTTTACCTGTACTTTTATCTCAGATACCTGTGACTTTATCTGCTCACATCTGGCATTGAGTCGCTCCTGTGCTTCTGTTAATGCTTTTTTTGCATTATTGATAAGGGTATCTTCCTGCATTTTCTTGATCTGGTCCTGCATACTGGTAAGTTCTTCTGTCATAGACACAATCTTTTTTTCCAGACCATCCACATAGGTGCATATCTCAAATACATCATTTGCCTGTTCTTTCATAGTATTCTTTTTTAATAAATCGAGAAGTTCTCTTATGATCTCCTCATTAGTAAGTGTCTTTTCTGCTTCCATCTGCTTTTCCTCCTTATAAACAGGGCAGCATATGCCGCCCCTTAGCCTTAATTATCGAAAGGGTGTATCCTTTTTATCCCTGTCGGGATTTCCGTGGTTCTGTTCGGCATTCTCCCTTGCTTTTTCGTTGCTCTTATCCTTTGCTTTCTCATATTCTGCAATAATCTCATTATAGAGCTTCTCCCTGAAATCCTTTGTGACCGGATAGCAGACATCCTGATAAATCGGTTTGCCGTGCTCGTCCACCTGCTTTGTTTTATAAGAAGGCATTGATACAAAGATTTTCTCTTTGCCCTGAAGGATGTTTACATTATTTACAATGAAGCTGTTTTCAAAGTAAATACGGGCAAGTCCCTTGATATTACTGCCTTCCCTTTCATAAGGTGTTACCGTCACGGAAAACTCCGGCATTTCCTGAGTTTTTCCCTGTGTCTGTGTTTCTGCTTTCTCCGGCTCCCTGATTTTTGCATAAGCCTCAAGGATATTAGTATAGAGTTCCTCACGAAACTCTGCCGTGATAGGATTGCATACATCCTTATAAATCACGCTGTTTTTCTCATCACGCTCATTTGAACGGTATCTTGGCATTGATACAAAAAGCTCTCCCTTTTCCTTATTTTCAAGGATTGCGATATTGGTAATCTTGAATGAATCACCAAATACCACGGTCGCAAAACCCTTGATATTGCTGCCATCTTTTGCTCTTACCTCGTTTACCTTAATTGAATACTTCATACGCTGTTCCTCTCTTTCTTATACTTCTGAATTATCATTGTTTTCTGGTATGATAAGCCCACACCAAAGCTGTTCTATCTGTTCACAAGACAATCTGCCATTTAACCAGTTGCC
>ENA-OPMG01000953-OPMG01000953.1-human-gut-metagenome-genome-assembly--contig:-NODE-953-length-19745-cov-3.450635_pt1 | contig 19745 bp, 16 predicted proteins | sample MGYA00241522_ERZ501741 | MGnify/ENA primary metagenome ERZ501741 (study PRJEB25962, sample SAMEA2042616) | human gut metagenome | biome: human gut; feature: human-associated habitat; material: faeces...
ATGGGTCGGCTGAGTGATCTGGCCGGAAGCGACATCTTCTACATATATATTATTGTTCGAAACGAAAGCCACACGTGTTCCGTCAGGCGAGAATTTTGCAAACATCATCGATGATTCGGGCAGTCCCTTCCCCAATTGGCGCAAAGTCCCGTCTTTCAGAGTCAGTACCCAGTAGTCACCCCTCGTGTCGTAACGCCATACCCGTTTTGTATTGTTATAGATTAAGACCTTCCCGTTGTCGGTGCTCCAAGAGATGCTGCGGATGGCAATTGGTTTCCCGGTTTCTTTGTTGATAAACATGGAAGAGGGAATGATGACTTCCCTCCGGTTGTCTTTGGCGCGGTAGGCGACAATGTCCATACCGCCTGTTTCAGCGTTTGGTTCCATCCGGCTGTATCGCTCGCCATCCTTCATCCACGTCATGGCGCCGATTCCTTTTGTCTGTATGAGCCGTCCGCCTATGATTTCTTCGAGGTGGAGTTTGCCCTTTGTGGCGGTCGTTTCGCCTTTCGCAAACGGATCGCCGTCTGTCTCTGTCCGGTTTTCCCACGGCATGATTACCTGTGCCATGCTTGCATTTCCGGCCAACAGGATGCATGCTACCGGAATAATGAGTTTGTTTAGTTTCATGTATATTGGTTTTTCTATGATTATTAGTGTGCAAAGAACGGAATGTTTTATAAGATAAGCAAAGGAAATGAAAAAAGTAAGTGGATGTTTTTAATAAATTGTTAAATTGCAGAACTTTTGATGAAAAAACAAAAAACGGTGATTATGTTAGAAAATATAAAAGAAAATATGTTGGGAGAAAAGCATGAATCTCTTTTGGATGAGAACAAAATGCTTCGTGAATTATTGAAGTCTGCGTTGGATGAAAATAAGAAATTTTGTGAGGATCTGGAATTAAAGCAGAAAGAAGTGGATTCTTACAAAAAAATGAATATTGAAGGGAAAGAAGAATATGGTAACTTAAGAAAGTTATATGATGGAGCGAAGGCAGAGAGAAATGAGTATTTTCGCATGTATTCGGAGCTCCTCAATGAAAATAAGGATTTGAAGAAGTCTTATGAGAATTTTGTGAAAGCGAAGAACGCTCAATATTTAAGGAAAAGAAAAACTTCATCTCAGAAGGATGTAGACGCTTTGAACCTGAAGTTGGAGAAAGCAAGGGCGTGTATTTCCGATTTGGAAGCAAAGAACGAGTTTTTTTATCAAGAGAGCATTCACCTTAAGAAGCGGCTTGACGTTTATTACTCCTTGCATGAAGGCAAAAACGATGTTTTCGATACCGTGACTGGCATTGTCGATGAACTTGAGAAAGCGTTCCGGGTCACTTTCGAATTTACCGAGCCAAGCCTGAAAGGCATGGCGGAGTTGTTTAGGAAAGAAAAGGCTAAAATGGAATACCAGTATGCTAATATCGAGTACGTGGATAAAATGTTTGACAAGATAATGAAAGCAGAGAAGAGCTTAAAGGAAAAAGAAGAAAAGTTTGAAACGAATAAAAAAATGGTAGAAGAACTTTATCCCCGATTCTACTATTTGATAAAGAATAAGAAATTAGTCTTAGAGCAGATCTCTAATTTGAAAAGATGGGAGGAAGAACTGAAAGATAATAAAATAAAGGATGCCTATGAAAGGCTGATGGAACAGGAATTCGAATACGAGCGGCGGAAAAGTCGGTTGCAGGAGAATGAGGCGTTGTTGAAACGTGAAGAGAGATGGTTGCATAGTGAGCTGGTTGGGATGAACAAGCAGAGAGATGAATTGATAAATGAAAATATCGAAATCCAGCGTCAACTCTATGCCGAGATCGAAAAGAACGAACAGGTCCTCTTCATCATCCGCTCTTTGAACAGCATGAACCCTTTATATGAAAAAATAACGAAGGAGCTGGTCGCTTCTGTTCGCGGTGAGAAAACCCGTCACATCGTTACCTCTTTCCTGAAGGGGGAAAGTATCTACGAGATTGCACAAAGAGAAGGTAAATCTGCCACTTCTGTACGTCGGATGGTTCTTTTGTCCCTAATGGTCAAAACGAGGAAATAGCTTGTGCAGCATTTATAAGCCAGCCTGTTTTTTGTGCATTTTTCAAAAGAAAAATGTCAGATATATGAGGGGATGAATCTCTTACTCGCTCTATCTTTATCCCCGAATTACGAAAAAAAGAAAAATACCATGAGTACATTACTGAACCGCCTTACCTTATTAGTCTCTTTCGCCTTTTCGGCTCTTTGCCTGCAGGCTGCCGACAAGAAACCTTTTGGGCTGATGACTGACCTGATTGAACATACCGGGCAGACGTGGCAGAACGGATACGCGTCGAATCTTCCGGTCTGGCAGCTCGAAGAGGCGATCGAACCGTTGCAATATGCCGCCATCCGTTCATCACATCCCGCCTTTTCTTGGATCGTACCGGGCGAAACCGGAGGAACACGACAAACCGCTTATCGCGTGATCGTGGCCGATAACCGTGAAGATGCTGCTTCTGGAAGAGGTAATCTGTGGGACAGCGGGGTGGTCGGGAGCGATCGGTCCGTAGCTGTCCGTTACGCCGGTGAAGCATTGGAACCGGGTAAATCCTATTTCTGGCGGGTAAAGACGGTGACCAATACCGAGGGGGAAAGCGAATGGTCCGAAGTGAAGGCTTTTCGCACTGCTGACCGCCTGTCCGAATATGAAACAGCCTACTACCCACAGGTGAAGACGATGGAGTTTCCGGTCGGAATAACGGAAATCCGTCCCGGTACGCGCCTTGTCGACTTCGGGAAAGATGCTTTCGGGCAGTTGGTGCTGACGTTGGCATCCGATGGTACGCGCGATTCGGTGGTCGTGCATTTAGGGGAATGTCTCGAAGGAGGACGCATCCTGCGTGATCCGGGTAAATCGACAATTCGTTATCGCCGCTATCCGCTGGCTTTGTTGAAGGGGACGAACACATACCGGATCAAGATCAAGAAAGATAAACGGAATACCGGATCGGCTGCCGTGTTGATGCCTGCTTATGTGGGAGAAGTCGTCCCTTTCCGCTATTGTGAGATCGAAGGCTATGAGGCTCCTCTGTCACCAGCCTCGGTTGTCCGCGAGACGGTGCATTATCCTTTTGACGAGACAGCTTCTTCTTTCCGTTGTTCCAACGATACGTTGAATCAGATCTGGGAATTGTGCAAATATTCTGTCCGCGCTACTTCATTCTCCGGGATTTATGTAGATGGCGACCGCGAACGTATTCCTTATGAGGCGGATGCCCTGATCAACCAGCTTTGCCATTATGGGGTGGACCGCGAATACGCGATTGCCCGCCGCTCGCATGAATACCTGCTGCAACATCCGACATGGCCGACCGAATGGATTTTGCAGGCGTTGTCGATAGCCTGGTACGATTATCTGTATACGGGCGATAGCCGTTCGCTCGAATCCAGTTACGAATTGCTGAAACCGCGTATCTTGATGGCTCTCCGCGAGAAGAACGGGTTGATCAGCACGACGACCGGATTGCAGACGGACGATTTCCTTCGTTCGATCCGTTTTAAGGGACAGATACGGGATATCGTGGACTGGCCGCATACCGGAATACTTGGTTTGGGAAAGAAGCAAGGGGGAGAAGACGACGGATTTGCTTTTACCGATTATAATGTAGTGACGAACGCCTGGCATTACGCGGCTTTGAAGCAGATGGAAGGTATTGCCGGTGCATTGGGTAAGCAGGATGATGTCGCTTTTTATGCATCCGAATCGGACGCTTTCAAAAAACGGTTCATCCGTTCGTTCTTTGATGTTCGCAAGGGGTATTTCACGGATGGTCTTGCTGCCGACACCGACCATGCTTCCCTACATGGCAATATGTTCCCGTTGGCGTTCGATCTGGTTCCGGCCGGAAAGAAGCAAAATGTCGTCGATTTTATCCAAACCCGCGGGATGGCTTGCAGCGTCTATGGCTCGCAATTCCTGATGGACGCCCTCTATGAAGCGAATGATGCCGAATATGCTTTGCATATGTTGACCAAGACGGACGACCGCAGTTGGTATAATATGATCCGTGTCGGCTCGACTATTTCGCTTGAAGCCTGGGACAACAAGTACAAGCCAAACCAAGACTGGAACCATGCCTGGGGAGCGGCTCCTGCCAATATCATCCCGCGTCGCCTGATGGGAGTGGAGCCTCTTACGCCCGGTTTCGGCACTGCCCGTATCAAACCGCAGCTTGCTTCGCTCGAATGGGCGGAGGCAACGATTCCGACGATCCGGGGGGCGATCCGTATGGAGGTGGAGAATAAGGCGGACGCCTATATTCTGAAGGTGACGATTCCTGCCAATATGGATGCTGAAGTGTATCTTCCGCTTCCGCGCGGTAAATACACCGTGACGAATAATGGTGCTCCGGTGAAAGTCTCCCGCGTGAAGGGCGAGCCGTTCCTTTATGCCGGGAAGATCGGTTCCGGCAGCTATACTTTTGTGGTGAATTGACCGTCCCGTTTGTACCGTATTGCTTTGTATGCTATCTTTGCGCTTTCAAAACAATAAAAGACTGAAGTACAAATGAAGAGATCTATTTATGCCGTAATCAGCCTGATGATGGCGATGGTAGTCGGGTTTACCGCCTGTGGGGATGATGACAAAGGCTTCTCTGCCGAACAGATTGCCTATTTCGAGAAGAACCTTGAGTTCATCCGCGAAAAGAAAGTATTGAAGGGAGACGATGGGGAGCTGCTTTACAAGCAGGTCGTTTTAGGCGGCGACACCGCCTTGTATCGTGTTTTGGGTAAGGAAGGAGAGGAAACGCAATGCCCGACGAGCCAGACTCCTGTAACAATGATCTTGAAAGGTGATTTTATCAGCGGCCAGAATTTCCAGAAGGAGATGACGATGACGCTTACTCCTGCTGGCGTTGTACCGGGGTTGGGAGCAATATTGTTGAATAATACTATTGGCGAACGGGTTGAGGCGATTATCCCAGCTAACTTGGGATATGGCTATTATGATTACAGAGGGATTCCTGCTGGTTCAACCTTGATCTTCACCTATACGATAGAGAAGTTCGATTGATTGGATGAAGAATGTAACTGCTGATTTATCAGTTATTGTCCTCCCAAAAAATCAAAGATCCACCAACCGGAAGCTCCGATGGTGGATCTTATTTATATAAAGAAACAATTAAGCTGTATAGCGATGGTTGGCAAACCGTCTTCTTTTTTAAGCATTCAGCACCTTGCGGAATCGTACGATGAATTCCTTTGCCTCGTCCATGCTCAGACAGAGTGGCGGCAACAGACGGATCGTGTTGGTTCCGGCTACTCCCGTAAATACCTTCTCTTCGAACAGCAACTTGCTGCGTACTTCCTTGATCGATTCTTCGAACTCGATACCGATCATCAGACCACGTCCGCGAATCTCTTTAATTCCCGGTAGCTTATGCAATTCATCCAACAGGTAAGCTCCTACTTCCCGCGCATTGTCGATCAGCTTTTCTTCTTCCATGATCTCCAGTACGGCAATGGCGGCCGCACAAGCTAAATGATTGCCTCCGAAAGTTGTGCCTAACATCCCGTATACTGGTTTGAACATCGGGCTGATCAGCAATCCGCTCATAGGGAAACCGTTGCCGATACCTTTTGCCACCGAAATCAGGTCCGGTTTGATTCCGGCATACTGGTGGGCGAAGAACTTACCGCTGCGTCCGTATCCCGACTGGATTTCATCAAGAATCAGGCAGGCTTCATATTTCGTACACAAGGCGCGCAGTTCCTGCATAAAGGAATCGGTTGGCAACTGGATGCCGCCCACGCCTTGAATACCTTCGATAATAACCGAAGAAACGTCCCCCTTCTGCAATTCGGCTTCTACTGCTGTCGCGTCATTCAGAGGTAGATAGGTTACGGCGAGATCCTCATTTACCGGAGCGATGATTTTCGGATTGTCTGTCACGCGTACGGCAGCAGACGTACGTCCGTGGAAGGCATGTTTGAAAGCAATCACACGTTTCTTTCCGTTGTGGAAAGAGGCTAATTTCAAAGCATTTTCATTGGCTTCGGCTCCTGAGTTGATCAAGAAGAGCGAATAGTCGTCATAACCGGATGCCTTACCCAATTTGTCTGCCAATTTCTGTTGGAGACTGTTGATGACGGAGTTGGAATAGAATCCTAACTTGTTTACTTGTTCGGTGATAGCCTTTACATAAGTAGGATGGCTATGGCCGACCGAGATTACGGCATGTCCGCCATACAGGTCGAGGTATTCGTTTCCCTCTGTATCCCATACATGACATCCCTTGCCTTTGACAATCTCTATATTGAATAATGGATATACGTCGAATAGATTCATAATGTAAAAATGTTTATAAATGATGATTTATCGGTTACTTTTGGATCAAGCCTTAACCGTCCGGTCTACTCCGGTTCTCTCTTTTGCCGTCTGCTGAAGCAGACGGCAAAAGAGAATCTGCGACATAAAGAGCAGCTTAGCCTGTTTGCTCACCGATAAATCATCATTTGTATATTAATTAAAACGCTGAAGGCTTCAGATGCAACCCTACCGTCTCTTCCAAGCCGAAGAGGAGGTTCATGTTGTGGACTGCTTGGCCGCTCGCTCCCTTCAGCAGGTTGTCTATCATCGAAACGATCAGCAGCTTGTCTTCCTGTTTCAACAGATAGATCAGGCACTTGTTCGTATTTACCACTTGTTTCAGATCCGGGTTCTTGTCGGTGATGAAAGTGAAAGAGTGATCAGCGTAGTATTCTTCATAAATACGCTTGATCTCATCCAGTCCGATTTTGCAATCCAGATAAGTCGTGGCAAAGATACCTCGTGAGAAATTACCTCTCACCGGGATAAAGTTGACCATACTGTTGAAGCTGTTCTGCAATTGCCGTAGACTCTGTCCGATTTCTGCCAGATGCTGATGCGTGAACGGTTTGTAAATCGAGATGTTATCATTTCGCCAGCTGAAATGAGAAGTGGACGACGGTTTGACTCCAGCTCCTGTCGATCCCGTGATTGCATTTACATGCAAATCCGAGTTCAGCATCAGATGCTTGGCCAGTGGTAAAACAGCTAATTGGATACAGGTGGCAAAACATCCGGGGTTTGCAATATGCTGTGCGTTGCAGATACGGCGTCGGTTCAGTTCGGGCAGGCCGTAGACGAAATCGTGTTCAGGGCTTTCGATGCGGTAGTCCATACTGAGATCGATGATCTTCACGTTTTCGGGTACGGTATGACTCTCCATGAACTTCTTCGTATCGCCGTGAGCGGTACAGAAGAAAAGGAGGTCGATCTGGTCCAGCGGCAGTTCATCGGTAAATATCAAATCTGTTTCGCCATACAGTCCGCTATGCACGTCCGTGATCTTGTTGCCGGCATTGCTCGTACTGTTCACAAATGTAATCTCGGCGTCCGGATGATTCAGCAGCAAGCGGATCAATTCGCCTGCCGTATATCCTGCTCCTCCAATAATCCCGACTTTGATCATATTTCTTCGTCCTTATGGTTGTTGTAATAAACACGCAGTGGAGTGGAAGTGACCTTGATGAAACCTTTTGCATCTTCGGCTGTCCAACCTTTCTGCATTTCTCCGTATTCTCCGAACTTGGTCTTTACCAGATCGTCTTTTGAATCGACGCCGACAGTCGAGAACGAAAGCGGGCGAAGTTCCAAAATGACAGTACCGTTCACATTGCGCTGTGATTCCTGCAACATGGCTTCAATGTCGCGCATAACCGGTTCGAGATACTGGCTTTCGTGGAGGAACATTCCATACCAGTTGGCAACCTGGTCTTTCCAGTATTGCTGCCATTTGCTAAGCGTATATTTTTCGAGGAAGCGATGAGCGCCGATAATCAGCATTGGAGCGGCTGCTTCAAATCCTACACGTCCTTTGATGCCGATGATCGTATCTCCCACATGCATGTCACGGCCGATACCGTATGCTGCACCGATTTCTTCCACCTTTTGGATGGCAGCGATTTTGTCTTCGAATACTTTACCGTTCACAGCATGGATTTCACCGTTTTTGAATTCAAGACGAAGTTCTTCGCTGCCAGTCTTTGTCACTTGTTTCAAATAAGCACTTTCCGGCAGACCTTGTGTGGAGTCGAGAATTTCGCCGCCGCAGATGGAAGTTCCCCACAAACCTACATTGTAGGAATATTTCAGTTTCGTGAAGTCTGCTTCGAAGCCATGTTCTTTCAGATAGTTGATTTCGTAGTCGCGGCTCAATGCCATATCGCGTGTCAGCGTGATGATCTCGACATTCGGAGCCAGCACCAAGAATGTCATGTCGAAGCGGATCTGGTCGTTTCCGGCTCCTGTGGAACCGTGGGCGATCGCATCGGCACCGATCTCGTTTGCATAGCGGGCGATTGCCAACGCCTGAAAAATACGTTCCGAACTGACGGAGATCGGATAAGTACCGTTACGGAGTACATTTCCGAAGACCATATATTTCAGGCTCTTTTCATAATATTCTTTTGTTACGTCAATTGTCACATATTTAGTTGCCCCTAACTTATAGGCGTTTTCTTCGTTTTGTTTCAACTGTTCTTCGCTGAAACCGCCTGTGTTGGCACAAGCTGCATACACTTCATATCCTTTTTCCTTGGCCAGATACATAACAGTAAAAGATGTATCCAATCCTCCGCTAAATGCGACTACTACTTTTTTCTTCATTTTGTATACCTGTATTGATCTTAATTTTTTAATTCTTAATTTTTAATTCTTAATTTCCCTCGCCTCTCTCTCGGCCCGATGAGGATCGTCCGGATCGAAGAGCATTCCGGTACAGATGCAGTAACGGCGGCCGGTACGTTCGAGGATATCGTGGTTGACACAGCCTTCGCAACCTCTCCAGAAAGCCTCGTCGTCCGTCAGGTCGGCAAAGGTAACCGGCACATATCCTAATTCCGTATTCATTTTCATGACGGCAGCACCCGAAGTCAGACTAAAAATCTTGGCGTGAGGCCAGCGCATACGGGCCAGCTGGAAGGTCATCTCCTTGATTCTTTTGGCAATGCCCAATCCTCGAAAGTCGGGATGCACGATCAGGCCGGAGGTGGTCACATATTGTTTGTTACCCCAAGACTCGATATAGCTGAAACCTGCAAATTTGTTACCTTCTAAAGCAATGACGGCTTTTCCTTCCTTCATCTTTTGGGCAACGTATTCATGTGTACGCTTGGCGATACCGGTTCCGCGCACTTTGGCGGCGGCTTCGATCGTGTCGAGGATGATATCTACATATTCCTCGTGACAGGCTTCAGCGATCATCACATCAATTTTTCTTTCTTGTTCCATTTTTATGTTTGTTCTTTTATCTTCTGTTGTTAGTGGGAACAAACGATCAGTTCCCTATACATTATATATATATTATATAAAATGAGCCAATGCTTTTACGATCTTGTCCCGGCTGATCCCTTCGCGCGGGATGATCAGGATCGTGTCGTCTCCGGCAATCGTGCCCAGTATTTCACAGGGCGCATGCGTATCGATATCCGAAGCAATCCCCATTGCATATCCCGGGCGGGTCTTGACAACGGCCAGATTACCCGAAAACTCGATGTTGGGATGATACTGCGTTTGCTCTTTCACTGGTTGCATAAGTGCTGAATAATCGGGCAGGCGATATACATAATTTCCGTCCCCGTCATGTACTTTGATGACTTTCAGTTGCTTTATGTCGCGTGACAGGGTCGCTTGGGTAACCTGGAATCCGCTATTTTCCAACTGTTTAAGCAGCTCTTCCTGATTTCCTATTTTCTCTGTCTGTATAATGCGGCAGATGGCATCCAATCGTTCTTTTTTTGTACTCATACTTGTATATTTATGCAACAAGGCTGCAAATATAAAGAGTATAATTGAATAATTATACAAGTGTGCCTTCTTTTTTTGTATAAATCTTCATATTCTTTATCTCTTGAGCAAAAAGCCTTTACGAATTGTTTATTATGAAGAGAAATCATAATTTTGCAAATAGTATAAATAAAGGATAAAAAATGAAGAAGATTACAAGTTTATTCGTCGCCATGTTGCTGTTGCTAAGCAGTTGCGGAAGTGTCCCGTTGACCGGAAGAAAGCAGGTTTTGCTTGTTTCGGATCAGGAAGTGCTGTCGTCCAGCCTGACCCAATATTCTGATTATATGAAATCGGCTAAGAAATCATCATCGAAAGACGGTGCCGCTATGGTGACACGTGTTGGTAAAAAGATAGCGGCCGCTACTGAACAATATCTGAGAAACAACGGGTTGGAGAGCGAAATCAAGAATTTTGCATGGGAGTTTAACTTGGTGAACGATCCGCAGGTCAACGCGTTTTGCATGCCGGGGGGTAAAATCGTTGTCTATGAAGGACTGATGCAGTTGGTTTCGTCGGACGATGAATTGGCCGTCGTGGTCGGTCATGAAGTGGCGCATGCCGTAGCCAAACACAGCAACGAGCGTATGAGTCAGCAGTTGATGGCACAATACGGTGCGCAGATATTGGGGCAGGCGTTAAGTAATAAGTCGGCTGCTGTCCAGAAGATCGGTGCTTCCGTTTATGGCTTGGGCGCTCAATACGGTGTTATGTTGCCATTCTCACGCAAACACGAATCCGAGGCGGATTATATGGGACTGGTCTTTATGGCAATGGCCGGCTATAATCCCGCAGTCGCCGTCAACTTCTGGCAAAAAATGTCAGCCGGCAAATCCGGCTCCACTCCTGAATTTATGAGCACGCACCCCAGTGATGCCACCCGTATTAATGAGATTAAGCAGCATTTACCGGAGATAGAGAAGTACAGGGTAAAGAAATGATTTGTCACCATGATATGTCTTGTCCTGATTTAGATTGGCCATGCCTCCCCGTTTTACCTCTATATATTTAAGAGAAAAACAAGGACACTACAATATTAATTAATCAACAAATACACAGGTATTAACAGCATTACTACCACTCCTTTGCTTTTCGCCCTTAGTCGAAAAGGTTTTTGACCAGTGTCGAAAGGGCTTTTGACCAAGGGCGAAAAGGTTTTCGACTAAAGGCAAAAGGTCTGTGGGCTGGCTGTTTGATAACAGTAGCATGGCAATTGTCTTTTAAATAGGACCTTCCGAGGCCGACTTTATCCCTGATGAAGGCAAACGCAAACGGTGAAGCCACTTTTACTACCAACATTCATCTGCCAAAAGTCCCAATAAGGGTTATTGTCTGTTTTGGTGACATGTCTTATCATTGTCTTTGTCCTGAATGATTAGGGTGGGCCATAAAATTTCTTCGGTATAGGCATGTTATACCGTTATCCCCATCTTCTTCATCAAGAAGCAGGCATTCATATTTTGGGCTATCCCTTCTCTGAGTTGGTAGGAAAATGTCAGTTCGTTGTCTTGGATATCGGCCTCAAAACGATAATTCTTGATCTGGTTCGGGAATTCCTTTTCAAGTTCGCCTAACGCCAGATCGTGTGTGGCAATGATACCGCAAGCCTGATTCGCTACCAGCTGTTTCATCAAAGCAAGGGAACCTTTTTGTTTGTCGATCGAATTGGTCCCTTTCAGGATTTCATCTAAAATGATGAATAGCTGTTCGCCCTGTTGCAAGCGATCGATAATCATCTTCAGCCGTTTCAGTTCGGCAAAGAAATAAGACTCATTGCTTGCAAGAGAATCGGAAGTACGCAGGCTGGTCACCATCCGGGCCGGATATAAAGTCAGAGACGCCGCACAAACCGGAGCACCGATACAGCCGAGCAGATAGTTGACGCCGATGGTACGCAGGTAAGTGCTTTTTCCTGCCATATTCGCTCCCGTAATAATCAGGAACCAGGGACTTTTCCGGATCTCGATGTCATTCTTTACGCATATGTCCCGGCGCAGTAACGGATGTCCGAGCGCTTTGCCTTCCATTTTGAAATATACGTCTGCTATCTCAGGATAAATGTATTCCGGGTGATTGAAGGCAAATCCACCCAGCGAACAGTAAGCATCGAACAAAGCCAATGCTTCGAACCAACGTTCCGTATCCTCTCCATGCTCTATCTTCCATTTTTCCAGCTTTATCGCCATGCGGGTATCGCGCAAAGTGAAAATATTCAGTATGACGCCGATTGCACTGAAACGTTGGTTCAGCGCACCGATATGTCCGGAGAGTTTTTTGATGATTGAAGAGGCCGTTTGCCCGTCGCTTGCAAACCGGTTGTGGATATCGGCGAGCTCGGCGGATTGAAAGTTTTCACCTTCGATACATTTGATCAGCTTGGAATAAGTCTGCAATATTTGCTCCATTCTGTCCAAAGAATTGTGTACCGTAGCGATCTGCTTCGCATTGAGATAAGCGATAATGAAAGACAATCCGAAGAACATGCCGGCTATCGATACCGGGAGCAGGTTCAGTGCACATCCTATCGCGACCAATACCCAGATGGAAGGGATCAGACAGATGAGCAGTTTCCATATTTTATTGTTGATCAAGCAGGGAGCCGCTTTACTCAATAGAGAAATAAGTTGTTGGTCGTCCTTGTTTCCCGGATGCAGAATGCCTGTCACATAGAAATGTTGCCGGAGCTGTGTGAACGATTCCAGTTCGCGGATCGCTTCCTGGCGTCTTAATATCATAGCCTTGTCGGTGAGTGGTTGCATAAACCAGCCGGCCAGCTTCTCTTTTCCCATAAAAGTAACCGTGCGGTTGACGGACTGGAAAAGCGAATGGTTTCCGAACAAATCCAGATCAAGGCTGAACGAATGTTCTGCGGAACTTTTTTCCGGTGCTCCGTCGAACGCACTGAAATCGTAATCCAACCCGTTCAGTTCGTTTTTGCACAGGTTCGCCAGTGCTTCGGCGTAACATTTCCGGGCGAAGAGCTTGGTGTGCCAGACCATTAGAGCGATAAACGGGATAGTAAACAAGACGGCGATCCCGGCCAGCACTTTCCAGTCTTCGGATTTGAAGAACCAGACCATGGCGATCAGACCGGCGACCAACAACAAACGGATGCTTCCGAGCAAATGAATTTTTTTCTTCAGGTTATCGGCCCTGCGGGTGTAAGCCGTGACAATATCTTGGTAATAGTTGTATATCTTTTCCATGCCTGCAAAGATAAATAAAAATGAACTAACCATTCTGTAATTGGTTTTATTTAAAAGAATGATAACGAAATGACCAATATAGGTGCTAAAGAGGCGAATTATCATTCATTGATTCGTATATCTTTGCTAAGGTTTTTATCGACTCAATAAACTTGATGCGTTTTATGAAAAGGATCGTGATGCTTCTGTTTCTGTCTGTGATGGTCTGTACCCTCTCGGCACAGGAAAAAAAAGGAGAAACTATCGGGGAAAGGATCGTGGCGAATGCTTATAACGCCGACAGTATCCGCGGCATTTTGGACAAGATGCCGTATTTCACCCTGTTCAAGGACAATTACTTCGTGGGAGGGACAACTCTCGGACATAAACCGACTGCCGCCAATTCGGACGTGAAGTTTCAGTTGAGTATCGCCCAACGACTGACAAAAAGCAAATTGCCGTTCGATACTTATCTGTTTATCCAGTACACTCAGAAGGCTTTTTGGAATGTCTTTCAGGAATCGTTGCCCATGAAGGATCTTAATTTTAATCCTGGTATCGGTCTGGGGCATCTGATCGTTTACCATAATAAATATATAGGTAAAGGGTATCTTATGCTCGAACATGAATCGAACGGGAAAGACAGCACCGCTTCCCGCAGTTGGAATAAAGTCACTTTTGCGGTTGCGATCACCCTTTCGCCGAATTGGGAGGCACAGTTCAAGACCTGGATACCGATTGTGGATGGTGAGAATAATAAAGACCTGCTGAAATATAACGGGATCTTTCAGGTCGCCGCCAATTACCGGACCGACAACCGCCGTTTTAATTGTGGTGTGATCCTGACGAAGCGTAAGACTTGGACCAGCTTTAACACACAGGTCGAATTGAGTTACAAATTTAACAATAATGAGAATCAATATTTCTTCCTGCAATATTACAATGGCTATGGGGAAAATCTATTGGAATATAATAAGTTCAAAAGCATGATAAGGATAGGCTTCGTTATCAAGCCTTCCGATTTCAGCCTGTATTGACAGAAGACGATAAACAACCGCTCTCCTGTATTGTTATTTATATATACATTGTATAATAATGCAAAATAACAAAATGAATGTAAAGGAACAATACTGGAAATACTCTCTGGTTACGATTATCGTAGTGCTGGGGACGATTCTTTTTGTGGAATTCATCCCTTTTCTGGGAGGTATCTTGGGCGCTTGTACCATTTATATATTGGTCAGGAAACAAATGTTGTATCTGACCGAAAAGAAACATTTGCGGCGTAGCTTCGTTGCTGTAATCCTGTTGCTGGAAACGATCCTCTGTTTTTTGATACCGCTTTCGCTGGCTGTCTGGTTATTTATCAACAAACTGCAAAATTTCAATCTGGACCCGACCCAATTGGTCAAGTCGGCGGAACATATTGCGAACCTGATCGAGCAACGGACCGGATACGACGTGCTCGATACCTCCAATATCATGTCTGCTGTCTCCATTCTCCCGAAGATAGGGCAGGTGTTGATGGGAGGAATCAGCGGTTTCGCCATCAATGTGGCCGTACTGGTGCTGATACTTTATTTCATGCTGATTGGTGGTGCCAAGATGGAAAAGTATGTCTACAGCATTTTGCCTTTTAGTGACGAGAATAAGAAAAACGTCTTGAACGAGATCAATATGATCGTCACCTCCAACGCAATCGGAATTCCGTTGCTGGCCATCATCCAAGGGCTGATCGCTTTGCTCGGATATTGGATATTCGATGTGCCGAGTCCTTTCCTTTTCGGCTTTCTGACCTGTTTTGCCACGATCATTCCGGTTGTGGGTACAGCGTTGGTCTGGTTGCCGCTGGCTCTTTATATGACGTTGACAGGAGATTGGGTGAATGCTGCCGGACTGACGGCTTATGCTTTGATTATCATTACGAATGTGGATAACCTGATTCGTTTTATCTTGCAGAAAAAAATGGCGGATACTCATCCGCTCATTACCATATTCGGTGTGATCATCGGCTTGTCTCTATTCGGTTTTATGGGGATTATCTTTGGGCCGCTCCTGATTTCGATCTTTATACTTTGTTTCAATATATTCAAGGAAAAGTATCTGGATAATGCCCGATAACTGCTACTTTTGTATGGATAAATAAACAAAGCCATGCATAGCAGAAGAATAAAAAACAATTGGCACATCATCAAAGGACAGCCTCTTACCGAATTAGACAAAAAAGTGCTTTACTATCAGAATAAAGGCCACCTGGTGCCGCCACGCAAACTGATCAAGACAGCAGAACAGATCGAAGGCATCCGCCGGAGCAGTGTGGTGAATACCGGGGTGCTCGATTTGGTTGCAAGAGAGATCAAGGCCGGTATGTCTACTGCCGAGATCGATAAGTTGGTATATGATTATACCGTTTCGCACGGGGCTATTCCGGCGCCTCTGAATTATGAAGGGTTTCCGAAAAGTGTCTGCACTTCTGTCAACGAGGTGGTCTGCCACGGTATTCCCAGTGAAGATGAGATATTGGAAGAGGGGGATATTATCAATGTAGATGTTTCCACCATTTACAAAGGATATTTTTCCGATGCATCCCGTATGTTTATGATTGGAGACGTCAACCTTGATATGCAAAAGTTAGTACAGGTAACCAAAGAATGTATGGAAATAGGAATTGCTGCCGCACAACCCTGGAAACAGCTGGGTGATGTAGGCGCCGCCATCCAGGAACATGCAGAAAAGAACGGTTTCAGCGTAGTTCGTGATCTCTGCGGACATGGCGTAGGGATGCAATTCCATGAGGAACCGGACGTAGAGCATTTCGGCCGACGGGGTACGGGCATGATGATCGTACCGGGAATGACCTTTACCATCGAACCCATGATTAACATGGGAACCTACGAAGTCTTTATAGATGATGCCGACGGATGGACTGTCTGCACCGACGACGGACTACCTTCCGCCCAATGGGAAAACATGATTCTGATTACTGAAACCGGAAACGAAATTCTGACATATTAATGGAACTGATTCTACTTATTGTTATTGCCGTGTTAATGATAGTCCTACTTGTATTATCACTAACCAAAGGCAACAATCAAACTCAAGCAGAACAATTACAAATAGCCTTGCGTCAGCAAATGCAGGAAAACCGGGAAGAACTGAACCGCAGCATCCGGGAACTTCGCATGGAAATGACCCAAACGCTGAATCAGAATATGCAGCAATTGCAAGACGCATTGCACAAAAATATGTTGACTAACGGAGAGCTGCAGCGTCAGAAATTCGATATGATGGCCCGTCAACAGGAATCATTGATTAAATCGACCGAAAAGAGGTTGGATGACATGAGGACAATGGTGGAAGAAAAATTGCAAAAGACATTGAACGAACGCATTGGCCAATCATTTGAAATTGTCCGCTCACAACTTGAGAATGTGCAGAAAGGACTAGGCGAAATGAAATCTCTGGCTCAAGACGTAGGCGGATTAAAGAAGGTGTTGAGCAATGTAAAAATGCGTGGCACATTCGGCGAAGTTCAGTTAGGAGCATTATTAGAGCAGATGATGAGTCCGGAACAATATGACGCCAATGTGAAAACCAAGAAAAGCGGAACTGAATTTGTGGAATTTGCCATTAAGTTACCGGGTAAGGATGATGCGAACAGCACTGTATACCTGCCTATCGATGCAAAATTCCCGAAAGATGTATATGAGCAATACTACGACGCTTTCGAGGCAGGAGATACTGCATTGATGGAATCATCCGGCAAGCAGCTGGAAACAACCATCAAGAAAATGGCGAAAGATATTCACGATAAATATGTAGACCCGCCTTTCACCACAGACTTTGCCATCATGTTCCTGCCTTTTGAAAGCATCTATGCAGAGGTGATCCGAAGAACAAGCTTGGTAGAGACGCTACAAAAAGAATATAAAATTGTAGGAATCATTAATGATAGTCGTTATGTAAGTAATTTAGAAAGAGGTACAAACAGTTTAGGTGATGGGAATAATAGTGGGTTTATTCTTGTTTTAAATCAAGGAAATGAACATATGGCTGTTCCTAATGAATTGTTTTTATAATGATTTGCGTATTCATTTAAAAAATGAAAATCATTTATATGAATTTGATGATGATTATGATGAGTATGTAAAACCAATCAATAAAAAAATCAAAGCAATTTTAAAAGATTATAATCTTGATTTTTACAATCAAACAAAAGAAGATGCTTTGAATAAAATAGCTGATGGTGAAAAAGAGTATCAAGATGGTCTAAAACAATATCAAGAGGGAATGGATGCTTATCAAAATGGTATGAATCAATATCTTGATGGTAAAAAACAATATGATCAAGGATATCTTCAATATCAACAAGGTTTAAAAGAATACCAAAGTGGTTTAAAACAATATCAAGTTGGTTTAAGTCAATATCAAACAGGGTATCAAAAATACCAAGAAGGACTTAAACAATACCAAGCAGGTTACCAGACTTATTTAGATTATGTAGAAAAAGTTGATCAATATGATACATCTATCCAAACTGTTGAAGCTGCGTTAAGTCAATTTGGCGGTTATGAACAAGCTAAAAATATTCCAAGCGATTCACCTTATTATCAACAAGTACAAACTTTGATTGTAAGCTATGATCAATTAAAACAAAATGAACCACAAATCCCTACTTTAAAACCACAATTACCTGTTATTAAACAAGAACTAGATCAAAATAAAACGGTTTTAGATCAAACAAATGCTCAACTTGTACAAAGTAAACAACAATTAGATGCCTCAAATCAAAAAATAAAGGCTTCTAAAGCTCTTTTAGATCAAACAGGAATCAAACTTGCTGATTCTAAAAAACAATTAGATGAAGCTAAAAATACTTTAGATAGTAACTTACCACAATTAGAAGAAGCTAAAGTAAAATTAGATCAAGCACAAAGTGATTTAAATGACGCTAAACAACAAGTAGCTGATTTACAAAAAGGAAAAATCATTACCTTAACTAAAAATGAAAGCGCAGCAATCTTAAGTTATAGTGGTAACTGTGATTCAATATCAGCTTTATCAATTCTGTTCCCAGTTCTCTTTTTCTTAGTAGCAGCTCTTGTTTCAATGACAACAATGACAAGAATGGTTGAAGAACTAAGAGTACAAAATGGAACATTAAGAGCGTTGGGCTATAAGAAAAAAGATGTGATTATGCAATATTTGATCTATGCTTTTCTAGCAACATTCTTTGCTAGTAGTATTGGAATTGTTTTTGGAACATATTTCTTCCCAAGTATTATTTACTATTTATATCGTATTATGATGTTTGATATAGGAGCACCAACACGTATTATTTTTGAACTAGCAACATGTATACAAACATATATTATTTCAGTCGTGATTATTTTATTTGTCACTTTTATGGTCTGTTATAAAGAATTACAAGCTGTTCCAGCGCAAATTTTAAGACCGAAAGCGCCTAAGCTAGGGAAAAGGATATTACTTGAAAGAATTACTTTTATTTGGAAGAGATTATCATTTAATCAAAAGGTAACAATGAGAAATATCTTTAGATATAAAAAGAGATTTTTAATGACAATTATAGGAATTATGGGTTGTACTGCATTAATTGTTACAGGCTTTGGAATAAGGGACTCTATAAGAGCTATAATGCCTGACCAATATGAAAAAGTATTTAATTATGACTTACAAATTAATTTGAAAGCAGATTTGGATAAAAAACAAAAACAAGATTTTATTAATTCATTAACAAATGACGATAAAATAGAAAAACTTAGTGAAACATATATGTCTTCTATTTCTGCAATAAATGAAAACGTTGAGGAAAATGTACAAATTATAGTACCAAATAATAATTCAGATTTTAATACATTAATTAATCTTACAGATGTAAAAAGCAAAAACAATTTATCTTTGCCAGAAGATGGAGTTTTGTTAACAGACAAAGCAGCCCAACTTTTAGGAGTAGAGGCTGGAGATAATATTACTTTAAAAGACACAGATGAAAATGAAACTAATGTAAAAGTTACAAATGTAGTAGAAAACTATGGATATCACTACATATATATGTCTAAAAGTATGTACGAAAATTTATATGACAAATCTTTTGACAGTAATGTAATTTTAACAAAAGATTTTAATTTAGATAATGAAACAGAAGACAACTTTGTAAAAGATTTAATGAACATGCCTGAAGTAGCATCTGTTACAAGAATTTCTACTGCAATGAATATGATGAACGATACAATGAAGTCTTTAAATTATGTTGTTGTTATACTTATTGTATCTGCTGGACTTCTTGCATTTGTAGTATTATACAATTTATCTAATGTTAATATTAGCGAAAGAATACGTGAACTTGCTACTATAAAAGTATTAGGTTTTTATGATAAAGAGGTATATTTATATATAACAAGAGAAACTATTATTTTAACAGCTATCGGATTAGTATTAGGATTAGTTGCAGGGTATTTCTTAGATTTCTTTATATTAGAAACTTGTGAAATAAATATGCTAAGATTTAGAAAATTTGTTGCTCCTTTAAGCTTTGTATTTGCAGCATTAATAACGATATTATTTACTATTATTGTAAACATAGTAACATACTTTGCATTGAAAAAAATAAATATGATAGAAAGCTTAAAAAGCGTAGAATAATAATAATAATAATAATAATAATAATATATGCAAATTATTTTTATTATTATTTAT
>ENA-OPMG01000983-OPMG01000983.1-human-gut-metagenome-genome-assembly--contig:-NODE-983-length-19304-cov-2.580186_pt1 | contig 19304 bp, 21 predicted proteins | sample MGYA00241522_ERZ501741 | MGnify/ENA primary metagenome ERZ501741 (study PRJEB25962, sample SAMEA2042616) | human gut metagenome | biome: human gut; feature: human-associated habitat; material: faeces...
AACTCCAAGGCCAGTGCAACAGAAATATACCGCCATGGCGAAAGCTATGGTAAGGGTGGAAAGGCAGTGTAAGAGACTACCGCATTGCTGGTAACAGCAGTGGCACATGTAAACCCCATTCGAAGCAAGACCAAATAAAAGCGATATAAAGGCTGCCCGCCAAGCTTTAGGTAGGTCGCTTGAGCCTGCTGGCAACAGCAGGACTAGATAGATGATCATCACAGCTTATGCTGACATAACCCGGCTTATAGTGCTGCTCATTTTATTATATTCAATCCGGCTTATGCCGGATTTTTTTAGGTAAGGATTAAGGGTTACTATGAATTATAATATTAGAAAAATGATTTTTTTGATAATTGCACTTATCTGGGCGATAGTAATATTTGCTTTTTCGGCAAAACCAGGAGATGAATCAGAAAACCAGAGTATTAAAGTTGGAATGACAGTGTGTAATATATTTGTACCCGGTTTTGATAATCTGCAAGAATATGAGCAGGTTGATATGGCAAAAAAGATTGATTATCCAGTAAGAAAAACAGCTCATGCAACAGAATATGCAATTCTTGCAGGATGTGTGCTGGGAGCAGTGACACCAGGTTTTATCAGGTGGAAGAATGGATTAACTGCAATATGTACGGCGGTAATATATGCAGCAACAGATGAAATTCACCAGCTGTTTGTGTCAGGAAGGAGTGGAAGGATTACAGATGTGCTGATTGATGGGTGTGGAGCTGTTGCTGGTACATTAATTATACTGTTAATATCAAGAATTATAGTTATGTGCAGAAAAAAGAAAACTAACTTATAATATTTCTTGCTTTTTTTGTCTGTAAGTCTATAATATTGAATGATTTATATTTAATTCAATATGGGAGATATATATGAGCAGGACAGAAACACTTGATAATACAAAAATGACTAATGGACCGATAACAAGGATTTTATTATCATTTGCAGGACCGGTGCTTTTGGGTCAGCTTCTGCAACAGCTTTATAATATTGCAGATGCAGCAATTGTTGGACAGTTCTTAAGCTCTAAGGCACTGGCAGCAGTTGGCGCAACTTCTTCTCTTACGTATATTGTATGTTATTTCTGTATAGGTTCATGTATAGGAATAAGTGTTCCTGTGTCACAGGCATTTGGAGCAGGAAAGAATGATGATTTAAGAAAATATTTTGTTAATGGAGTCTACTTTGCGCTTGCAATCGCGGTTATTATGACAGCAGTTACAGCGTCTATGAGTGGACTCTTTTTAACGTGGTTAAAGACACCTGAAAATATATTTAAGGATGCACATGTGTATCTTGTTATTATATTCTTAGGACTTCCGTTGACGGTTCTGTATAACTTCTGTTTTGGGATTCTGATGGCATTTGGAGACAGCAAAAAGTCAACAATGTTTATGGCAGTATCAACTGTTATTAATATATTTCTTGATCTGTTTCTGGTTGTTGTTGTGAAATGGGGTGTTGCCGGAGCTGCAGTTGCTACTCTACTTTCACAGGGAATTGCAGGCGTTCTTAGTGCTGTATACATCTTTAAGAAGTACAAACTGTTATTTCCAGTTAATGCAGATGAAAGAAAGTTCCATCCGTATTACATGAAGAACATTATTAAAATGTGCATGCCAATGGGACTGCAGTATTCTATTACTGCAATTGGCGCAATTATTCTGCAATTTTATGTAAATGCACTTGGAGAAGACGCCATTGCAGGATTTACATCCGGATATAAGATTAAGAATCTGATTCTGTGTCCGTTAAATGCGTTGGGAACAGCTCTTTCATCATTTATCGGACAGAATTTCGGAGCTAAGAGATTTGACCGTATCAGTGAAGGATTTAAGAGAACTTTAGAGATTGGTCTTATTTATTCTGTAATCACTATGATAGTATGTTTCTTTACCGGCAGATATATGGCACTTATATTCGTTGATGCAGCTGATACAGTTGTTGTCGGTTACACTGTGAAGTTTATAAGATACATAAGTGTGTTTAATGCAGAACTGGCACTTTTATTTACTGCAAGGTATTCAGTTCAGGGTATGGGCTATGGCAAATATTCTATTCTCTCAGGACTTGCTGAGATGGCTGGAAGGGCGGCTGTTGCTGTGCTTCTGATACCACATTTTGGCTTTGATGCAGTGTGCTGGAATGAGGGACTTACATTCCTTGCAGGAATTGCAGTTATTCTGCCAATTTATATTAAACTATTTTGCCATTTGCGTAAAAGTATGATATAATTTTTACGATTTTGGGATGAGGAAAGGTGGCGCTTATGTCTAAGATTATATTAACAGGTGACAGACCAACCGGAAGACTTCACTTAGGTCATTATGTTGGATCTTTAAAGCGAAGAGTTGAATTACAGAATTCAGGTGAATATGAGAAGATTTTTATTATGATTGCGGATGCACAGGCATTAACAGATAATGCTGATAATCCAGAGAAAGTAAGACAGAACATTATCGAGGTTGCACTCGATTATCTTTCAGTTGGTATTGATCCAGCTAAGTCTAATATATTTATCCAGTCACAGATTTCACAGCTTACAGAGCTTACATTTTATTATATGAACCTCGTTACAGTTTCAAGACTTCAGAGAAACCCTACAGTTAAATCTGAGATTCAGATGCGTAATTTTGAGGCGAGTATTCCGGTAGGATTTTTCTGTTATCCTATAAGCCAGGCAGCAGATATTACTGCATTTAAGGCTACTACTGTTCCTGTAGGAGAAGATCAGGAGCCTATGATTGAGCAGTGTCGTGAGATTGTAAGAAAGTTTAATTCTGTATATGGAGAAGCATTGGTTGAACCAGAAATTCTTCTTCCGGATAATAAGGCATGTTTAAGACTTCCTGGTACTGATGGTAAGGCTAAGATGAGCAAGTCATTAGGAAACTGCATCTACTTATCTGACACTCCAGAGGAAGTTAAGAAAAAGGTTATGAGTATGTACACAGACCCTAACCATATTCAGGTATCTGATCCTGGACAGGTTGAGGGTAACACAGTATTTACTTACCTTGATGCTTTCAGCAGTGATGAGGATTTTGCTGAATTCCTTCCTGATTATAAGAATCTTGATGAATTAAAGGATCATTACAGAAGAGGTGGTCTTGGAGATGTTAAGGTTAAGAAGTTCCTTCTTAATGTTATCAACAAGGAGCTTGAACCAATCAGAGCAAGAAGACATGAATATGAAAAGGATATTCCAGAAGTATATAATATCCTTAAGAGAGGTACAGAAGCGGCTTACGCTGTTGCACAGGACACTCTTGATGATGTCAAGGCTGCTATGAAGATTGATTATTTTAATGATGCAGAACTTATTAAGGTTCAGTCAGAAAAATACAGCAGAACAGAGTAATTATTTTAATTAAATATACACACGGAGGCTTTTCTATTATGAGACATTTACTTAGTCCGCTTGATTTAAGCGTTGATGAACTGGCAAGATTATTAGATCTTGCAAGAGACATTTCAAAGGATCCATCAAAGTATGGTCATGTATGTGATGGAAAGAAGATAGCCACATTGTTCTATGAGCCAAGTACTAGAACAAGATTAAGCTTCGAGGCTGCCATGATTAACCTTGGCGGTCAGGTATTAGGCTTTTCTGAGGCTTCTTCAAGCTCAGCGTCAAAGGGTGAAAGTGTTGCAGATACTATAAGAGTTATCTCTTGTTATGCAGATATATGTGCAATGCGTCATCCAAAGGAAGGTGCTCCGATGGTAGCTTCCGAGTATTCACACATCCCTATTATTAATGCAGGTGATGGTGGACATCAGCATCCTACACAGACACTTACTGATCTTATGACAATAAGGGAGCTTCGTGGTTCACTCGATAACTTTACTATCGGTTTATGTGGTGACCTTAAGTTCGGAAGAACAGTTCACTCACTTATAAGTTCATTAGTTAGATACAAGAATGTAAAGTTTGTCCTTATATCGCCTAAGGAGTTAAGAATTCCTGATTATATCAGGGATGATGTGCTTAAGGCTAATAACTGCGATTTCGTAGAAGTTGAGAATCTTGAACAGGCTATGCCTGAGCTTGATATTCTCTATATGACAAGAGTACAGAGAGAAAGATTCTTCAGTGAAGATGAATATTTAAGAATGAAAGATTTCTATATACTTGATGAAGATAAGATGGCACTTGGAAAGCCTGATATGTATGTTCTTCATCCGCTTCCAAGAGTTAATGAAATATCTGTTGACGTTGACAATGATGACAGAGCTGCTTATTTCAAGCAGGTTCAGTTTGGTGTATATGTAAGAATGGCACTTATACTTACTTTACTTGGACTTGATACAGTGGTTAATCCATCATTAGCGCATGTACTTGATTCACTGGATGCATAAGGAGGAAAATTTATGTTAAATGTAGGCGAACTTAATGAAGGCTTTGTTCTTGACCATATTGAAGCAGGAAAGGCCATGATGATATACAATTACTTAGGACTTGATAAGCTTGACTGTCAGGTTGCTATTATTAAGAATGCAAGAAGTGGTAAGATGGGAAAGAAAGACATTATTAAGATTGAAGGTGGTCTTGATCTTGTTGATCTTGATGTTTTAGGATTCGTTGACCATAACATTACTGTAAATATTATTAAGAATGGTGAAATAGTAGAGAAGAATAGACTATCTCTTCCAAAGCAGGTTACTAATATTATCAAATGTAAGAATCCAAGATGTATCACATCTATCGAGCAGGGCTTAAAGCAGGTGTTCGTACTTGCTGATGAGGAAAAGCAGGTTTACAGATGTAAGTACTGTGAAGAGAAATATTCATAAAAATTAATGGCTGTCGTTACTAAACGGCAGCCATTTTAATATATGTGTCAAAGACACATTTACTTAAGTTCTTTAATTATCATATTATTAGGTCTTGAAATCTTAAGCTCCGGACCATTCATTATTATAAGCCCTTTGTCGTATTTTACAGTAAATATTGTAATAGAATTCCCTTCATTATTCATTGACATTAAATGCTTGTCGTCAGGGAAGAGCCTTATGTACTTAGGATAATCACCACTGATAGGGAGAGAATTAAGGCTTGAGAGCTTTCCTGTTTTGGAATCAACCTTGTATATTGTAACTGTATTATCGCCGGCGTTAGAGCAGAGCAGATGCTTTCCTGTGCTGTCAAATGTTATGTTAGCAGCGGCACTGTTAGATTTATGGTCTCTTCTTACAGTGAATATATTCTGTACTAAATCAAAACGGTCTTTGTCTGAATTCTTATCATAAGAATATACATTAATATAATTCTTCATTTCGCAGACAACATAAGCAAACTTACCATCCTGACTGAATTCAATCTGTCTTGGTGCAGATTCCTGCTGTGAACGGATTATATCGTATAACTTTAATTTACCGGTTACATGATTGAATTCATAAAGCTTAATCTGGTCAATTCCAGGGTCACATACACATAAAAGTTCTTCGTCAGGTGTGAATGTGCTCCAGCTTATATGAGGACGGAAGTTTCTTTCGGCAACACTTCCGATTCCTTTATGAAATATTTCATCAGCTATAAATCCCGCTGAACCATCAGCATTGATGTGCAAAACAGTAATCTTGCCGTCATGATATCCGGAAACAACAAGGAATCTGTTATCACTTGTTACGCATATATGACAGCCACGCATTCCGTTAATGGACGCAACATTCATAAGCTCAAGACTTCCATCTTCTAATACAGCATAAGCTGAAACACCCTGGTCACATATAGAGTATAAGAAATTCTTATCATGTGAAAATGCAATGAAAGAAGGGTTATCAATTGCCACCTCTTCACGTTCTGTTATTCTTCCTTTAGCTACATCACAGTCATATATATGGATACCCTTACTGCTTTCGTGTGTATAGCTGCCTGCATAAGCTACATATTTCTTATCCATGATTATCCGCCTCCGTAAAACATATATATTACTATTTTATAGCATAAGTAAAGGATTTTCAATACTGGTCAGATACATTTTTGCTTAACCTTTTCAGGACAAATACTTACAAGTATAATATCAGGTCCGATTGTGCGGATGCATTTGAAAGGAATTACATATTCAAAATCTCTTCCAAGCAGTCCGCATAATCTGGCGGGACCGGGGACAATGAGTGCCAGTATGCAGCCTGATGACGGGTCGAAATCAATATCAACCACAAAACCTAATATGCAGCAGTCGGTATCGTTTATTACGGTTTTTCCTTTAAGTTCACATAGACGCATTATAATACCTGATTAAGTGCTTATATTATTATATTACGCATATCAGCAAAGGTGTCTTTTCATATCACGCAAGGCACATTTTTCAAGGCGGCTTACCTGGGCCTGTGATATCCCAAGGTCTTTGGCAACTTCAGTTTGTGTAAGACAATCAAAGAAACGGAGTATTATTATCTGGCGTTCTCTTGGGGAAAGCCGATTAATAGCTTCTCGAAGCGCAATATTTCTTACCCAGCGGTCTTCAGTGTTTTTCTTGTCCTTTACCTGATCAATAACATACAGGGTGTCACCACCATCATTGAATACCGGTTCATATAATGATATTGAAGGTGTGACTGCTTCAAGGGCAATTACGATATCAGCTTTTGATATGCCTATTTCTTCTGCGATTTCTGTAATTGATGGTTCTTTAAGATTTTTCTTCATAAGTGTTTCACGGGTAGTTATTGCTTTATAGGCTGTATCTTTTAAGGAACGGCTGACTCTTATAGTGCTGTTATCACGCAGAAAACGCTTTATCTCTCCGATTATCATTGGAACAGCATATGTTGAAAACTGTACATTTAACGATATATCAAAATTGTCAATCGCTTTAATCATTCCTATACAGCCTATCTGAAACAGGTCATCAAGATTTTCACCACTCTGGCTGAAGCGTTGTACAATGCTTAATACAAGCCTTAAGTTTCCTTTTATAAATGTTTCTCTTGCCTGCGTATCTCCTGATTTTATCTTTACAAGCAGTTCTTTTGCCTGGGCGGGTTTAAGAAGAGGAAGGTCACTTGTATTGACTCCGCATATTTCAACTTTGTATCCAGCCATAATCCCTCCTTAAATAATAATTGGTTTTTCAATTTATCAACATTAAAAGGATTGACATTTTGGCTGGGCTTATTCATAATTAATTTATATATTTAATTTGGAGGTAGATAGCGTGAAGTGTCCATTTTGTGGTAAAGATAACACTAAGGTAATTGATTCAAGACCGACTGATGACAGCTCAATAAGAAGACGTCGTCAGTGTGACGAGTGTGGTAAGCGTTTTACCACATATGAAAAGATTGAATCTATGCCTCTTATTGTGATTAAGAAGGATAATAACAGAGAACCATATGACAGAGAGAAGATAACTGCGGGTATTGTCAGATCGTGCCATAAAAGGCCTGTATCTATCTCACAGATTAATAATATGGTTGATGAGATTGAGACGCAGATATTTAATATTGGAGAGAAAGAAATCTCAACTAAAACTATTGGTGAGATTGTAATGAGCAAGCTTAAGGCAGTTGATGAGGTTGCCTATGTAAGATTTGCATCTGTTTACAGAGAATTTAAGGATGTTGATTCATTTATGGAAGAGATTAAGAAAATCCTTAAATAATATATATCAGTAATTAAGAAAGGCAGCATTTTTGTTATGTTTAAGAGGTTTTATCCTGATATATATATTGATTCAGCTTACGACATAGATTATGAAGGACTGTATAATAAGGGCTACAGAGGTATTATATTTGATATTGATAATACTCTTGTGGAACATGGTGCACCGGTTACGAAGAAGTGCAGTGATTTATTTGACAGTTTAAGAGCGATAGGGTTTGATACATGCATTATATCGAATAACAAAGAACCGCGTGTAAAGCCGCTTGCTGATGCATGTGGTTCAAGATATGTAAGTAAGGCAGCAAAACCATCGCCGGTCAATTATATTAAGGCAATGGATATTATGGGAACAGACAGGAATAACACATTCTTTGTTGGTGACCAGCTTTTTACAGATGTGTGGGGCGCTAACAGGGCAGGTATTATGTCTGTGCTTGTAAAGCCTATTGATAAGCATGAAGAAATTCAGATAATTCTTAAGAGAAGACTGGAATGGATTGTATTATTTTTCTATAAAAGAAGAAAGCATTAATTGCTTAAAGGAGCTTAGATTATGGACATCAAAGGAACAACAAGAGTATGCGGACTTATTGGTAATCCGGTAGGACATTCTGTTTCACCGGCAATTCATAATAATCTTGCACGGCTGACAGGAAAAGATATGGTTTATACAACATTTAAAGTGGAAAAAGGAGATGTGGCATCTGCTGTAAGAGGTGCTTACAGTCTCAATATACTGGGACTTAATGTCACAGTTCCACACAAGTCAGAGGTTATTGATTCTCTTGTAGATATAGATCCGCTTGCCAAGGCTATAGGAGCTGTTAATACTCTTGTAAGGGTTGATGGAGGATTCAAAGGATACAACACTGATATTCTTGGACTTGCGAGAGAACTTGAAGATGAAGGAATTGAACTGGCTGATTCTAAGGTTATTATTCTGGGAGCAGGAGGCGCAGCAAGAGCTATTACTTTTCTTTGCTCAAGCAAGGGGGCAAAGAAAATTTATCTGTTGAACAGATCTGTAGATAAGGCACAGGATATAGCACATGCTGTAAATACACATTTTCACAATGAAAAAGTAATTCCTATGAATATTGCTGATTATGCGGATATTCCAGGAACTGATTATATTGTTATCCAGACAACAAGCGTTGGACTTCACCCGAATGATACTGCAGTTGTTATTGATGATGAAGCATTTTATAAAAAGGCGGCAGTTGGTGTTGATATCATATATAATCCGGGAGAGACTATGTTTATGAAGCTTATTAAGGCACAGGGGAAAAAGGCTTATAATGGACTTAAGATGCTTCTGTATCAGGGAGTAAGTGCTTACGAGCTCTGGAATGACTGTAAGATTACTAAGGAAGAGGCTGATGAGGTGTATAAGTGTCTTCAGAAGGAGCTTGGGATTAATGAATAGAAAGAATAATATTATCCTTATTGGTTTTATGGGAAGCGGTAAGACTACATTTGGCAGATGGATATCTACGTCCCATTCAATGAAGTTCATTGATACTGATGAGTACATAGAAAAAAAATACAATAAGCTTATTAAGGATATATTTAGAGAGTCGGGAGAAGAAGCTTTCAGAAATATGGAGACACAGGCAGTCAGAGAACTTGCTGATTCATGTGATAACTGTGTTATATCTGTTGGAGGAGGGCTGCCGGTAAGAGATATTAACCGCAGGCTTCTTAAAGAGCTTGGAATTGTCGTATATCTTAAGACCGAGGTTGATGAACTTGTAAAAAGACTGTCTAAGGACACAAGCAGACCGCTTCTTGCAGGAGGTAATTTAAGAGAAAAGATTGAAAGTCTTATGACCGCAAGGGAGGCGCTTTATAAGGACGCTGCTGATGTTATAGTTAAGACTGATGGAAGAAGATTTGAAGACATGTATGCTGATATAGTTTCAGCTGTTAATATAGGCATAATGGAGGATTGATATGAAGATACTTGTAATGAACGGACCTAACATTAATTTTCTTGGAATAAGAGAGAAAGGTATATATGGAGAGCAGAATTATGAAGCTCTTGTTTCAATGATTGAGAAGAAGGCAGAGGAGCTTGGAGTTGATGTTGAGGTGTTCCAGAGCAATCATGAAGGTGCTATAATTGATAAGATTCAGGAAGCATATTATAATGATGTTGATGGAATAGTTATTAATCCGGGAGCGTTTACTCATTACAGCTATGCAGTAAGAGATGCTCTTGCATCTGTGGCAGCAATTCCTAAGATAGAGGTTCATATATCTAATGTACATACAAGAGAAGAGTTCATCAGTGACAGTTCCTGTGTGCAACGGACAGGTTGTTGGACTTGGACTTAAGGGATATTTATATGCCATGGAAGCAGTTGTTGACCTTGCTATGAAAAAGTAGTTGCCAAATGTTTATATTTATTATACAATATTAGAAGTCATTTGATTATTTAGGAGGTATACCAAAGAATGGTAGATGCAGGTAGTTTTAAGAACGGTATTACAATTCAGTATGAGAACGGAATTTGGCAGGTAATCGAATTCCAGCATGTTAAGCCTGGTAAGGGATCACCTTTCGTTAGAGCTAAGTTAAAGAATATTATTTCTGGTGGTGTTATAGAGAATTCTTTCAGACCAACTGAGAAGTTTGATCTTGCACACATCGACAGATCAGAATATCAGTATTTATATGCTGATGGAGATCTTTACAACTTTATGAATACAGAGACATATGACCAGATCGCATTAAGTGCTGATCAGGTTGGTGATTCTCTTAAGTTCGTTAAAGAGAATGAGATGGTTAAGCTTTGTTCACATGATGGTAATGTATTTGCTATTGAGCCACCTATTTCAGTTGAGCTTGAAGTAACAGATACAGAGCCTGGTATCAAAGGTAACACAGCAACAGGTGCTACTAAGCCAGCTATCGTAGAGACAGGAGCTAAGATTATGGTTCCATTATTCGTTAATCAGGGCGATAAGATTAAGATTGATACTCGTACAGGTGAGTATACATCAAGAGCATAATTTTTATGTATTATTAAGGGCTGTCATGCATATGCATGACAGCCCTTTTTGCGCGAGTAGCGATGAGAATAGCTGCAGAATTTATAATCATGCTTGCATGAATTATAAATTGGGCGGATATTCGAGGAGCACCGCGACAATGCCAGACTTTAGTCTGGCATATGCGCTATTCGCGCGAGTAGCGATGAGAATAGTTCTAGAATTATCCCCTTGCCTGGAATGTTGTACAGACTGTATCGTCCTCTGTTACAGCCTTTATACCTGATATGTCTACATGGTCAGCATCACATTTTTTATTAGTGTTATATATGCAGTTGGTTGCTTCACATGAGATGGATAAAGAATCTTTAGGAAGATGGCACATATTAGTTGCACCTGGTTTCTGATGTTCATAGTCGCTGCAGCATGTTTCACCACATTGGCATGCCGAGCTTCCTTCTACACAGATTGAATTAAGACAGCACTGATTGTCACAGTTATGCATGCAAGATGCAGCATTACAGTTAAGATTACCCATAATATTTCTCCTTTCAAAAAACAAATATGACCGCTATTGTTTTTGAAACATAGCGGCCATATTATTGTACCCTTAATATTATTCTTTATTCAGAGGGCTATTTAATGAAAGAAAATGTAAAACGTTTTGTTCTGACATTGAAATATCTGAAAGAAACCTTAGCAATAATCTTATCCTTTGACACGAATGTGTTGGTCCAGTATCTTGAATCCTTGGAATTATTTCTGTTATCGCCAAGCATAAAATATGAATCAGCAGGTACAACATAGGTTAACTCTTCACCATCATTGTTCATTGGCTCCCGAAGATAATTCTCTTCAAGCTGTTCACCATTGACATATACATGTCCGTTGGAAATCTGAATGACATCACCAGGAATACCGATAACTCTTTTTACAAAATTCTGTGATTCATCATCAGGATATTTGAAGATTACAATATCACCACGTTCTGGTTCATGAAACAGATAAGCAAGTCTGAAACCTATTAGTCTGTCTCCGGTAAGAATGGTGTTTTCCATTGAACCAGACGGAACCTGAGCGTTTACAATTATAAATCTGGTAAAAAGAAATGCTACAATAACAGCAACGGCAAGGATTTTGATATAACTTAATATTTCCTGTCCAATAGTTTCCTGCTTTTCTTTATGATGATGTGGAGCAACAGGCTCATCGCTGTAACGAGGAATATCATAAATGTTATCATCATCATCTTCATCAAAAGAAAAATCATCATCTAAAAATTCGATACCATCATCGTATTTTGCTTTAGTATCATCGTCATAATTGTCATAGTTAAAATTAGTCATGTTATATATTTCCTTATTGTTATATAAGACAATGATAGTTTAAATGGCGTTATTTTGCAAGTAATTCCATGATTTTATTGCTTCTTGCAATAAATCCAGTCATCTGTTCAGGAGAGAGTGGTGCATGACTAAGCATAGCAAGGTCATAGAGCTGTTCGCATATAATCTTAGTATTTTCACCGTCTGCATGTTCTGCAACATATTTAACAAGGTCATTGTTAGCATTAAGTACAAGAGTCTGCCCCTCAGCACCAAACATATTAGGATCCATGCCTGCCATACCATACATCTTCATCATATCCTGCATACGTCTGCTTTCTTCTGAAAGAGTAATCATTGAAGATATAGATGCATCCTTTAATTTCTCTACACTAACAGTTAAATTCTCATTGCCAAGAGCATCCTTGAAAGTCTTAGAGAGCTTTTCAGTCATGTCCTTCAACTCGTCTTTAGAAGTCTCCTCCTTAAAGCTGTCTGAAAGATCTGCATCGATACGCTTGAACTTGAGATTCTCATTCTTAGATTCCATGTTGGTGATGAATGGCTGGTCAATGTTATGAGTAAGAATTACAGCATCAATTCCTTCGTTCTTAAACATGTTAATATACTGACTCTGTTCAATTTCATCTGTTACATAGAATACAGTGTTTTCGTGTTTCTCTTTATTCTCTTCGAGACATTCCTTAAGTGTTAAATATTTGCCGTCAAGGTTCTTGAATATGATGTAATCATTCATCTTCTCAGCAAATTTTTCATCCTTTAAGCAGCCGAATTTAATAAAAGGGTTGATGTCATCCCAGTATTTTTCATAGTTTTCTTTATCTGTTTTACACATTCCTGAAAGCTTGTCGGCAACCTTTTTAGTGATGTAATCAGATATCTTCTTAACAAATCCATCGTTCTGAAGTGCTGAACGTGATACATTAAGTGGAAGGTCTGGGCAATCAATAACACCTTTAAGAAGAAGTAAAAATTCTGGAATAACTTCTTTGATGTTATCTGCTACGAATACCTGATTGTTATAAAGCTTTATAGTACCTTCAATAGATTCATACTCTGTATTAATCTTAGGGAAGTAGAGAATACCCTTAAGATTGAATGGATAATCCATGTTAAGGTGAATCCAGAATAATGGTTCTTTATAATCGTGGAATACCTTGCGGTAGAATTCCTTGTAATCTTCATCTGAACATTCATTAGGATGCTTTGTCCAGAGTGGATGGATATCGTTGATTGCAACTGGTCTTTTTACAATCTTAGCCATCTTTTTAGCTGGAACTTTCTCAACAGTTTCCTTAGTTCCATCTTCTTTCTCAACTTCTTCTGTAACAGCGTCCTTTATAAATGTATCAAGAACTGTATCTTTTTCTGTAACTTCTTCCTCAGGAATCTCCTCAGTCTGTTCACCCGCATCTTCGTTAGTTACAAAGATTGGAACCGGCATGAAAGAGCAGTACTTATCAAGAACTTCTTTAGCCTTATATTCGTTGGCAAATTCATAGCTGTCCTCATTGAGGTAAAGAGTAATCTCAGTACCAGGAGTTGTTTTGGTTCCCTCACTTATATCATATTCAGTTCCTCCGTCACATGACCAGTGAACTGATTCTGCTCCGTCCTTAAATGAAAGAGTATCAATAGTAACTTGGTCAGCAACCATAAATGCTGAGTAGAAACCTAAACCAAAATGTCCGATAATCTGGTCATCGTTAGCCTTATCCTTATACTTCTCAAGGAATGCTTCAGCACCTGAAAAAGCAATCTGGTTGATATACTCATCAACCTCTTCCTTAGTCATACCGATACCGTTATCAATGATCTTGATTGTCTTATCTTTTGCAGAAAGCTTAATTTCAACCTTATATTCAATATCATCAGGAGCTTCATACTCTCCAATCATTGAAAGCTTCTTGAGCTTAGTGATAGCATCACATGCATTAGAAACTAACTCTCTATAGAAGATATCATGGTCAGAATACATCCATTTCTTGATGATAGGGAAAATATTCTGACTGTTAATAGATAAATTACCATGTTCTTTTGACATAATATTTCACTCTCCAATCTGTATAGTATTAAACTAAATGTTAATTTAATACACAAGAAAACATAAGTCAAGCAAAAATTAGCACTCCTTAAACAAGAGTGCTAACAAAAAACCGCCTGTGCGTGTAAACAGGCGGTTTTGCAACATTTATTAAATAATTCTAAATTATTCCTCATAGGAAATATCAGCATCTGACAGGAAGTTAATAATATATCGTTCAAATGCTTCATCAAGTGAACGGTCGAGAGTGAAAGTACTAAGCGAAGATGCTGTTGTCATGGTTACTGAACCATCCTGATAGCGTACATTAAGAAATAACCCGTTGACACAGTCGGGGTCAAAGTTAAGGTCAGTATCAAGTATCAGCTTTGCAACAACTGCTTCAGGCAGTACAAATGTTATCTTTAAAAGTTCAGGAACTTTCCTGCCCTTAATTATGCTGAATGCGAAAGGCTTAATGTTCTTCCATGATATATATCTTGTAGAAGGCATGGAATTAAGCTCATCTTCATTATAAAAGTCAGTGTTGAGCTTTCCATCTATTGTATAACTGCAGCCTGTGCATATATAGGCTTCTGAAAGACACATACCATCAAATGTATCGCTTATCAGAAGTTTATTCATAAATTGCTTTAAATCCTTAATTGTAAGAGAGAGCATAAATCCTCCTTGTTTTGCGAAGCAAAATGCGACTGCTCATGCAGGAGCAGAGGATTTTAGCCTCTTTGTTTTGCGAAATGTATATTAATTATAATATAAAATCAGTCTTTTAGAAACAGCTTTTGAATTATATTTATAAGAGCAAAGAGAATTGTTGATATAATACAGAGAATAACAATTCCGAGAACTACATAACTCATCTTAAATACCTGGCTTCCGTATATTATGAGGTATCCAAGTCCTTTTTTAGCAGCTAAGAATTCGCCTATAATTACACCTACAAGACACAGACCTATATTTACCTTCATGTTACTTATAATGATTTTCTTGGAGCCGGGGATGATAAGTTTACACAGAATATGCCATTTGTTACCACCAAGAGTCCGTATCAGAGTGATTTTTTCTTTGTCAATGCCAAGAAAACCTGTGTACAGATTAATTATCATGCCGAATATTGCTACGGATACAGCTGTTATAATAATTGCCTTGGTATTAGTGCCAAGCCATACTATAAGCATCGGTGCCAGAGCTGACTTAGGAAGGCTGTTTAATACTACCATGAAAGGCTCAAGACAGTCCGACAGTCCTTTGAAGCACCATAACAGTATTGCAAATATAATGCCGACAACTGTAATTATTGCAAATGCGACTATGGTTTCATAGAGAGTTACCCATATATGCATGAATATTATTCCGTCTTTGGCGAGGTCCATAAATGTCTGGTACAGTCTTACCGGTGAACTGAATATAAATGCATTGATAATACCTTTGTCAGCAGTAAATTCCCATATACCGATAAAACCTAAGAATAATATCAGGCGGGAGAGTGTTACTGATATGGAATATATGCGCTGCTTAATTACGAATTTGCGTTGTAAAGGACTCATATTCATTTTAACACCTCCCTTATTTCATCAAAATATTTCTGGGTTGAAAGAGTGTCACGTGATTTGATATCAACTGTTTTTAAAAGACTGGCAGGTCTGTTTGTGAGGATAAGAACACGGTCAGTCATTGCAATTGCTTCAGATATATCGTGCGTTACTAATATTACTGTTTTTTTCTCACTTCTTAATATATTACATATATCTTCCCTTACTTCGAGTCTTGTCTGATAATCAAGGGCAGAAAATGGTTCGTCTAAAAGTAAAATATCCGGTTTCAGAGCAAGTGTGCGTATAAGTGCTGCACGCTGTCTCATACCTCCGGATAACTGGGATGGCCTCGCTGATTTGAATTCTGCAAGGTCGTATTGCTCTAAGAGATGATTAACATAGGCAATGTTTTCAGGAGTTTTTTTGTTATTTATTTCAAGACCTAACATAACATTTTTATATATACTGCGCCATTCAAACAGATTATCTTTCTGCAGCATATATCCCATCCGGGAGTCTGTATTATTCTCTGGCGGTCTTATATATATGGTTCCTGCTTCAGGCTTTATAAGATCGCATAGAAGAGAGAGCAGTGTGGATTTGCCACAACCGGATGGACCGACAATTGATGTGAAACTACCGGGCTTTATTTCGAAAGAAAGGTCATTGATTACCGGGGTCTCTCCATTTTTATCATGATAAGAATAATATATGTGATCCAGAGATAGAATTGATTCCAATAGATTACTCCCATACTATGGTTAATATAATTTATGAAAAATATCAGAAAAAGTGATAATCAAGATTGAATAAAACCCGTATAAAGAATATAATAAAAACATTAAAGTCATATGAGGGGTACTTTATGAACTGTTTAGAGGAAGTAATAGCCAGTATAAGCACAGAAAGAGTTTTTATACAGACACATAATTTTCCGGATCCTGATGCAATTGCATGTGCATATGGATTATCAGAGCTTTTGAAGGCAAAGGGGATAGATGCAGAAATATGCTATAAGGGAAGCATCGACAGAACTGTGACAGCCAAGATGGTAAGGCTTCTTAATATTAATGTTAAGGAATATATAAGTTTTGAAGAATTTAACAAAGAAGATGAGATTATTCTTGTTGATGCCCAGAAGGGTAATTCTAATATTATAGATATGAATGGACAGGAAATAATATGTATTGACCACCATCCCGTATATGAGCATATTGATTATAGGTTTTGCGACATAAGACCAGATGTTGGTGCATGTGCTTCGATTATAGCATCTTATTATTTTGACAATGATATTGATATGCCAGCTGATGTGGCAACAGCACTGTTATATGGAATCAAGATGGACACAGCTGATATGCGCAGAGGTGTTTCACAGCTTGATCTTGATATGTTTTATAAGCTTTTTATGATGGCAGACAGGGATATACTTACAAACCTTGACAGTAGTGTACTGCATTTTGATGATATTAAGGCATATAAAGATGCACTGAGTACTATTGATATAAGGGAAGATGTATGCTTTGCATGTGCCGGATATGAATGTAAAGAATCACTTATAGCTGCTATATGTGATTTTACACTCACGCTTGATGGAATTAATCTGTCAATTGTATATTCACCAAAGAAGGATGGAATTAAACTGTCAATAAGAAGTGGTGGAAAATATCTGTCAGGAGTTCTGGCAGTCAATGCCCTTAGAGGAATAGGTACGGGAGGAGGCCATGATAATATGGCGGGGGGTTATGTACCATATGGAAAAGAAACCGGGTCTAAAGTTGGGGATGCTGATATTGTAAGGCTTGAACATGAGATTAAGGCAAGATTCTTAAAAGAAGCAGGAATTAAATAGTGTTTATTTTAGTATATTAACTGCCGGATGAAGGTGATTCTTTCCGGCAGTTTTATTATTGAATATATTATCTTATATCAATCTGTAATCTGTCTATGAAATGTCCCCAAATGCCGGCATAGCTATCCATTCCGTTATCTTTATTATTATCTTTCTGATAACTATAGTAGTTACCGTTCACAGGACTTACCCTGTAGAATGCGTAATGGTATCCAGATGATTTAATGATGTCATCAGGCGTGTAATAATATATCTCAACAGCATCAACAGGTGTGTCATTGCCGGCATATCCGTTATAATAATCGTTAATATCAGTGTTGCGGCTGTCTATGAAATCCAGCCAGCCACTGTCCACATGGCCTCTGTATTTTATATAGCCGGTATCTGTTGTGATAGCAAGACCGGTGATATTCTGACCACGTATTCCGGCATAATCTTCATTATTCTTAACAACAGGAAGCCAGCGACCCGCTGCAAGTTTTGTCTGATAGTAAACATTTATACTATTGGATGAACTATCATCGGTACGGATAGTTTCACCAGTATTGTCATCATTTTTTACAGAATAATCTGAGTAATATATATTGCCGTCATATTCTTCATCTTCAATTTCTACTGCGCCAAACTGCCACATGGTACAGTCAAGGCTTGGAGAATCAATTCCCCAGTGTGCAAGCCAGATATTCATCTCTGGGATTGATTTCAGTCTGTCAAGGTCAAGCACATTTGTAAAATAGTTGTAATTGGCATAGACACCGGTTTTATATCCACTGACACGCATAGCATTAACAAACATTTCGCAGAAATCAGACAGTAGTTCGCCTTCGGAGTATACATCCAGACCGTTTCTTGCTTTATATCCATCAGCATCTTCCATGTCAAACCACACACCAAGTTCAGGAGACCTTCCTTTAAGAAGTCTTAGAGCATGGGCAGTTTCGCTTGCTGCATCGTAATAATCTAAAGCATAACTATATAGATAGACGCCGTAAGGAATTCCAAGCCTTTCACATTCATCCATATTTCTTATGGCAGCATCATCATCCTGTAATTGGATATCATTGCCATATCCTATACGGATAATTGTACCTTCAATATAGTTCTTCATATTATCCCACTGTATGAATCCATTATAGCTGCTCACATCTATAACAACGGCATATATATCAGCCGGTAATGACATGAACAGGCATACAGATGCAATAATTGCAATATATATTCTGATGATTTTCTTCATTTACATAGCCCCTTTCATTGAATATTCTAATATAGAATATTCGAGGGTCTGCCTTGGTGTTAGTGAAATAACGGCTTTACAAAAAAACAAATAATATATATAATGTAATACAGTTTCCGCATTATGGCGGTTATAATGCCACCTTGGCTCAGTCGGTAGAGCGTTTCACTCGTAATGAAAAGGTCGCCGGTTCGATTCCGGCAGGTGGCTTGAATTAAAAAGTCCGTGAAGCTAGATAAATACTGGCTTCGCGGACTTTTTAAATTTTCGTGATATGCTAAAATTCACTAAAGTTTTGGTAGTCAATGGTAGTCAAAAGGGGCTTTTTTAGGGGTGTGGTAGTCAAAAAAGAAAAAGATGATTTAAAAGAAGCAGCAAAAAAGCAAAGTGCTTTGACTAAGTTTTTATATGAGGTTGCTATAGAAGAACTTGATGAAGTCGAAGAAAAAATCAAAGATACAATTATACAGACAATAGTTAATTCTATTGATGAATATGATTATTTTGTTAAAGAAATAGAAACAGATGATTATTTTTATGGATTGGAGGATTCAAAAGATGAATAAACAATTTGATGTATTTGTTAAAATGAAAATTACTGAGATGAGTAAGACCATTCATGATATGACTTATACCTATATTAATCCTGAAACAAAAAAACCAACTGATGTTCCT
>ENA-OPMG01001004-OPMG01001004.1-human-gut-metagenome-genome-assembly--contig:-NODE-1004-length-19074-cov-9.668489_pt1 | contig 19074 bp, 10 predicted proteins | sample MGYA00241522_ERZ501741 | MGnify/ENA primary metagenome ERZ501741 (study PRJEB25962, sample SAMEA2042616) | human gut metagenome | biome: human gut; feature: human-associated habitat; material: faeces...
GTCGCTATTGTTGTATATAAAGGTTTAATACCTGTAGTTGGCCGAATACTTACGGTAAAGGTTACTGCAAGCTTATAACTACAAGAGGCTGTCTCAAAATTGTACTGCACCCCAAAAGTTAGACACAAAACTTTTGGGGTGCAGTACATTTTGAGACAGCCTCTTTATATTTTCAGTATTTAATAAGCCTTATTTCTGTTTCACCAGCTTCATATACACAGGAAGTCCGTTTCGCAACAAACAAGACACTTCCGTATTTCCATTCTCCATTGTCTTTAAGAACACACCAGGCACATTTTCATCCATCTGCCAGATACCCTTCAGTTCAATAAAGGCAGGGGTAGGAATCTCCTTCCAGTTCTTCTTGTCCAGCATTTTAGGACGCAAGTTCGGATTGGCCATACCCAACGACAGACTACCATCCGTATTCTTTTGTTCTATCAGCAACAGTTCCGTAGCCGAAGAAACTACCTCACCGGCTGTCAACCCCTTCGCAGGAGTAAAGAATGAATAAGCCAGCACATTCTTCGGTGCATATTTAATGATGTGCAAGGAATCCTGCATTTCCACTACCGAGAATAATTCTCCTTTTGTCTGACGGTCGGCCACATCCTTCATCTTAGCTTCATCCGCTGCCGGAACTACAACAAAAGAATAAGACTTTTTCTCCGGTTTCACCCCGTGGTTCATATATGCTTTTGCCACCACTTCTTTAGCCGGTTTACCAGCCATACCTACAGAAGAAGGCGTCTCCTGTTCGTCATAAATCACTGTAAGTTCATCGTGACCTGCCGGAACAAAGAAACCGGTTGAAACAGGATTAATCATCGTCACAGGTTCTGAAGAAGCATAATTCTGGCGATTTCCCTTCGTTACCTCCTGGCCGTTCACAGTCAACTTATTGTACTGCTTACTTACTACCGACTGGAATAAGTTCGTAGCCGTAATCATGTTGTCCGCATAATCACCCTTTGCAGAAATACCATTCCCAATACTGAACAACATACCGTCGATAGCCAACACCGACTTACAGAAAGTAAGATTGGTAGGAGTAAATCGCTGGCTTCCCCAACGGTCATCCTGATCAAAAGCGGTAGCAAAGAGTCCGTAATCCTTCATCGATACAGCCCCGGCAAAATTGCTCGTTCTAGCCTTCTGGTCAAAACGATCCTTATCGTTCTTATAAGGCATCATTTCCGCCCAGTCGGTATAATGTACTGTCGTACTTCCCGGCATCATGTTCCAGTCCCATCCGGCACCCTTGTTCTCATTGTTAGAAGGATAACCTGTAGGAACCAGTCCTCCATCGTACAGAATTTCCAGTGTACCGTGGCTCTGGTAACGTCCGAAACGATTGGTCTTGTTATAAATTTCACTTCCCCACAACATAGCCGTAGGCGACTTCATCACAGCCACCCATCCCGGCTGGCGATACACTCCTGCCGAGCTGTAGTTATACTGATAGAATCCGTTGGCATCAGCAGCCGGTACCGGATACTTATCGGTCTTAAAGAAGTAATTATAATAAGCAGCCAGTTCCTTATCTAAATCCGTACCTGTGGCATCCGCTCCAATCTCAATCAACTGTTCGAACAGTTTCTGCGTAAAGGGCACTTCAATACTATAGAAAGGATGGCGTCCTGCCATACTGTTGGCATAAATCCGGTTCTTGTCACCTTCTGTACGCACAGCAGTCATGTAAATCGTTACGACAGCCTTTTTCAGTCTTTCGTACGATTTAGGGTCAATCTTGAATGAAGTCCCCTTGAAACGATAGAAGTATTCCACCCACGTTTTGTAAGAATACATGTATCCGTTATAGTGCGCATTGTGATGGAAACCTGTACCGTCCGGCTTCAGGATATCCTTATTGCCCACATTATAGCGCGTACATACCCGCAGGAAGCCGGAGAGCAACTGCAAGTCCTGCACAGCCTGCTGGTCATTCGGGTTAGCCAGTGCCAGATTAAACACGTATGGCACAATGTTGAAAATATAGTCCGAACTAATCCAGTTCAAGATGGCCTTATCTCCTTGACGAATCACATCCACTTCCAGTAATTTCTGTACGGCGGCAATCATTTTAGCCTTACGTACCTCATCACACACCGGAATGGCACTCATCAAATCAGTCGGAATCGTTCTCACATCACTATAGTTGCTATATACCAGCTTAGGCATTCGAAGGAAAAAATTGTGTGTAAACAGATAATCCAGATATAAATCCAAATCGCCTTTGGCTGATTTACCGTATTTCTGCACTCCGTATGACAACGCACGTACCGTTTTTGCCACATCTCTCAGATGCTGATTCATCACTTTCTCGCCCCATAAATCTGCTCCTGTCACGGTATAGTCTCCCGTACGCTGCAGCATCAGCATCTTTAGCCCCATCTGGGCAGCCTTCAGCTCACTCTCAGAAGCCTTCGGTTCCGGAAACTTATATTTCTTACGGAACTCTGCAAGTTCTTTCAGCTTCGTTGCGTCCGCATCCTGATTCACTGTCTGCTGTACTGCCGCATCTGTCGTCATGTTACCGGCTGCATGCACAGCCGGAGTACACATTCCACACAAAAAAAGTAAATAAAGGTTTCGCGTTAAGTTCATGATATTTAAAGTTTATAATTATTTCAAAGCCTTCAACCAAGCTGGAACACTACCCAAACGGCGTTCCAATTGTGCCTCATAAAGTGACTGAGGTTCTACCGGCACACCATTACTTTCATCCAATTTCACCTGCTCTTGTACAAACTTGACAGGATCACCATGGAATCCCACGATAACCGGAGGTAAGATTTTCCAATATTTCCACCCCGTACGCCACCAGTCAAACTCCCCATTTGCTGGCAGTGTGCCATTGCCATTCAGTTTTGTATTCGTAGAGAACATATTCCAGATGGTCAGGTCATTCAAATGATTCGGCACTTGATTGGCGTCTCCGCCCTGTCTGGACTGTACAAAACCACCTGTACAATTATCTATCAGCGTAGCGCGAGGCTGAGTAGCATGCGATTCAAAGCAAGCATCATCTCCCCACGTAACCTTCCAGATAACAGCTCCCATACTGGGTTTTGATACACCGCAGGCATGATACTGCCCGGTATTAGTCTGGAACGTAGGATATTCATCCGCCAACGGACCGTCTGTACAATCACGCACCGCACCGATAAATACCCGGCTGGAACCTTGGGAACGGATAGCTGCATGACCGCGATTTCCAGTAATATTAATCTTATAAGCAGAAAAATTCGCACTCGAAATAATTGAAGCAGCCTCGCTCACATTCTCAAAATTCACACGCCGCATCCATGAATTGACAACGCGCATAAAAGCAATCGGCTTGTAAGCACCATCATCAATCCAACTACGATGATGCTTGAAATCATCTACCGCATGCCCCACAAATGTCAAATCCTCTACTCCCACATTCTCATAATAAGAATATTTACGCAGCTTCCAGTTCCATTGTGCATCCACCTCATGCATAATCGGTTCTTTAAAGGTAATTTCATCCCCGCTGATGTTCACAATCTGATGATAATCCTCCACCTGCACTCCTTCTGTCGAGATATTGGTCATCGTCGATTCCCAGGCATACGGCAGCAGTTCCTGTTTCACCAGTTCCGGACTATTATCGTGCAAATACAGACACACCCATTCACCGACTTTAAAATTCGATGCCCCGGCCACTTTTACCTTAAAGGTTCCTTTCTCGGCATTTCCCGTCACTTCATACTCAGTTCCCAGCCATGCATTATGCTTGATGTTAATCATCACCGGCGAAGAATACATCACCTCCGTATCGGTTGGCAAATTCGGAGTATCCATTTTTATGAACGTTTTGTCGGGTCCGTCTCCTTTTATTACAAAGTTTCCACCATAGATAATGATAGACGAGCTCGTATTATTTCCTTTTCCGTCGTACGCAGGGTTTTCAACATCTTGTCTCAGCGTATTATCCTCCTCATTATGCAGCACATATTCTCCTGCCGGAAAGTAGAACACCACTCTTGCATTGGCATTTGAATACGATTTGCTTTCGTCGTCAATGCGTACTAATTTTTTCTCTTTCAGCAAATTCAGGAATGCCTCTCGTGCTGTCAAATCAGGATGGGCATCCATATATTCCTTTACATTAATCGTTTCATACCCTAATGCAAATCCATCGGGAGCTTCCACCTCCCCATGCTTGTAACCGGCATAAGAAAAATCCAGTAATACATTATCGGCCGAACCTGTCACAAATTTGTTCCAGGCATCCGTGGTACCTTTTCCCTGCACTTGTGCACTAATTTTCTTCTCCCCACAACGCAAAGAAATAGTCAATGTTCCCGCATCCTCATCCGTCGAACATCCGGCAAAAGGAGAAAAGGCCGCAGCCGGTTCCTTTTCTACATCCCATACCTGACGGGTGCCCATTTGTATCCACTGAGAACCGTTATAAGAAACTTCCCAGAAGTTTTTTTCTCCCACCCGGAACTGAGGAGTAAAAGTTCCTTTCCCTGCTGAACTTAAAGCTGCCGCCAACTGTCCGTCTGCAGTAGTCAGGTTTTCGGTTTTTCCATCCAGTTCACACACCCAATAACCATCTGCATCAATACCCACTAATGGGACGGAGTTCTTCTTTACCTGTTCCTCCTCTGCATACACAGTAAGCACATGCCCGTTATCCAACTCCACCTGATAACGCCCGCTGCTTTCTTTCATACAAGTAAGTACCTTCACTTTTCCCTCAGCTAGCTGCTGCATATCAGCCACATCACGGTTCATCTGAACAATTACATCACTCACTGACGGTGTATTATCTCCTTCCGAACCTTCGTTGCCTTCATTACCTTTCGGAGTATCATCCGTACATGCACATACCATCCCTATCGCCATTATCGCCCAGAAAAGCAACAACCTGCCAGTCAAGAATCTTAAACAAGTTTTTTTCATTCAAATCCAGTTCTTATTATTTTCTTACAACTATATGGCAAAACTACCCCGTAATAGCAATGCATCTACTACGGGGCAGTATTTCCCATATTATGATTATTTCAAGGCTTTCAACCAAGCCGGCACATATCCCAAGCGATTCTGAAGCTGCGCCTCATACAATGACTCTGGAGTAACCTTTACCCCTGTACTTTCTTCGTATGTCAGCTGACCTTCTTCTTGTGAGAAAGTAACTGCTTGCCCATGTGTACCTACCACTATAGGAGGATAAATTTTCCACCAGATACTTCCGGCATCCCACCATTTAAAGTCAGAAGCAAAGTTAATACCCTTCTCATCAATTGTACCCGTCACATACAAATTCCATAAAGTAAGGTCTGCAAGATGATTGGGGGCTTCATCTTCTGCTCCACCTGCATGATAGCGGACGAGTCCTCCCCGACAGTTGTCGAACAATGTAGCACGAGGCTGAGTGGCATGTGACTCAAAGCAGGCATCCTGTCCCCAGTTACAGTTCCAAACTACAGTTCCTATACTGGGTTTTGACACCCCACATCCGTGCCATTGCCCATGTCCACGCGAATCCGCACTTTCGTCTTGTACCTTTCCGATAAATACCCGGCTGGAACCTTGCGCACGTACGGCAGAATGACCTCGATTACCGGTTATCGTAATATTATAGGCAGAACAGTTGGCCGATTCTCCAAAGGTAATGGCCTCACTCACACTTTCAAAACTTACATTGCGTACCCATGAATTCACCACGCGGTTCAACTGCAAAGGTACGTATCCACTGTCATACAGCCAAGCTTTCGATTTATCCTGGCCTTCTCCATGATGGTAATAAGGAGTAATGGCCTTGCCTATAAAGCTCAAATCTTCTACACCGACATTTTCAAAATATTTGTATTCCCGGATGACCCATCCTCCATCATAATCATTATAAGCCACATTCACCTCATGCATAATCGGTTCATAAAAAGTCACCACATTCCCATCAATAGATTTAATCTGATGGAATTCCATGACATTCACGCCTTTCCCATTTTCATTTTTGCCTGACAATCCCGGCTGTTGTGCAACTGACCAATCTGTTGTCATCTGACCATACATAGGGCCAACCTCTTTTGCCAAAAGTTCGTCATTTCCGCTTCGTAAACGAAGTTGTACCCATTTGCCGACCGACAGATCGTTAGCCGCTCCCACTTTTACGCTAAAACTACCCTTAGCAGCATTCTCCGCTACAGTTGCCAAAATCTTGGAATTATCAATATTTGTCGGGCTATTAGTATGTTTAATTGTCAGCAATGGGGCAGTCGTCGATTCACTCGTTCCAATCGGATTGTTCATCAACAGACGGGTCTTGCCTTCCCCATCACCTTTTATCACAAAATTACCTCCATAGATTTCAGGAAACTTATCCGTATCTCCTTCGGGCTGTAAGTCATAATCACCAGCCGGGAAATAAATTACGATTTTTGCAGTAGCGTTTGTATTCGAATTATCCGTCTTTCCAGGACATTTACGTACCAATTTATTTTCATACAGAATCAGATTCAAGGCTTCACGGGCAGACAGGTTATCATTTTCCATACGTTCCTTCACGTTTATCACCTTGTATCCCCAAGCAAAACCATCTGCAGGGGCACTTTCTCCGTGATTGTAACCAGCATACGAATAATCCAGCAACACATTGTCCTCGCTCTTCATAAAGAACTTTTTCCAAGCCTGAGCCGAAGAAGAAACCGTAGCATCTATTGAAAGAACCAGATCACCGCCCGACAAAGCCAACGACAAGGTTCCATCTTCATTTTCCGTCACCGACTTAAACAAAGAATAACTAGCTGCTGTTTTTCCTTCCAACGAAGGTGCTGGAGTGTCCGACAATTTTTTCCAATGCGCTCCGTTCAGAGACATCTGCCAACAGCCGTCTTCCCCTAAGGCCAGTTGAGGGGTAAATGTACCCTTTCCTAAGCTCTTACGTGCCGGAACGGGATTACCGGAGAGGTCTGTCAATGTCTGTTTTTCACCTCCCAGCTGATATTCCCAATATCCATCCTCATTAATCGCAAAGGCTGGAATATCAGTATCGGTTTCTGCCTGTAAAGCCGCATTTACAATTTTCCCGTCACTTAACTCCAACGTATAGTTATGTTGTTCATCCGAGGTATAATCCACCACTTCCACTTCGCCATCCACCATCAGCTGAAGGGCAGCAATATCTGAATTATACTGCGCTAATTGTTCTGCCAGTTCAGCCGGCTGTTCCGGTATCTCTGTCGGAGCTGAAGGGTTCACGGTTTCCTCGTCCGAACATGCTGTAATTGCAAATAAACAGCAACAGAACAATGCATTCTTCCAATATTGTAAGTTCATAGTATTATTTGTTTAAATGTATCCGCCATCCGATGCTGTATCGGATGGCGGAAAACTGTTTTTCTGTTTTTATTATTCTATGGTTGCACCGTAGCCTGCTTTTGAGGAAACAAATTTACCATTTTCCCAATCAACTATCTGTAATGGTGACTCTTCTTCCTGAGGAATTCTTGACTTTAAATCGTATCCGTCAGGTATTTCTGAAGAAGCTGATTTAGAAAAATAGAAAACATTCCATGCTGTAGCATTCTCTTCCACTGCGTTATAAGCTACATTTGATTCAAAAGCATCATTTGAAGCAGGGAATGTACTCCCTTCAAGTGCCCAAATTAAGTATGATGTATTATTAGATGCAACACTAATATTACTATAAAATATATTATACCGTACACTCCAATCTCCCGTCAGTTTCGCTTTTATCCCTTGAGGATTCTGTATATAGTTACAGAATGTATTATTCTCAAGTTTTATTGCTGTTTCTTTGACAGTAAAGAATTGACCTCTGGCACTAGTATCATCCGATTTACTATAGAAAATATTATTTGAAATGTTTGCGTTAGTTATTTTCACATTTGCTAAATTAACAAAATTCATTCCTCCAGCTAAACTTCCAGCTGTTCCTGTAAATTTCACTTTATTATTGACAAACTGAAAATCAACAATTGTATTAAAATAAGTGGAATAACCAAAACTACCACTAAGTTCTATTTCACATTGATCAAAAATAACTTTATTTACATTTGCACCAGTACCTACATTGAAAAGATATGCACCACCCGTACCACGCACAAATTTTACATTCTTACATAACAAATCTTGAGAGACAACACGCAAAAAACCATTACCACCAGTAAAAGTAACCGTAGGTGGATTGTTCGGATTATCTCCAACAATGACCAATGGAGCACTGCCATTAGTCGTTAAAGGATTACTAGGCAACGACAATGAAATCTCTGCTCCACCTGCTATAAAATATACGCCAGAAGCTGTATTCTTCTCATTTTCCACAGGAATTGTACCTCCATTTTCAATCAACGTCCCACCAGGATAGGTTTCTTTACTAACTAATTCATTGCCAATATAAAATCCATCTCCTAGTTCATATTCTGCTTTCAAGCTTGTTATCACTCTCTTAGAACGTACCTTAATCTGGTCAATTGCCCAATGGATTCCTTTATTTACCTGCAAAGTAATGATACCTTCCGCTCCATCCTGAGCCGGAGGAATAATTGTCAAGGTTCCATTCCCTATTTCTGCAGTTACAGTCCATCCTTCCGGAGCACTTACCAGCACTGCATCTCCCTTTAAATCAACAGATGTAGAAGTAGTTACCGCAGGCAACGTTATAGGCACAATCCAGTATCCATTTTCCATATCTTCCGGATTCGGTTCCGTAATGGCACATGCCAGACCCGAAACGATAGGGATTTCATATTTCGTACCATTACTCGTTAAAGTAATTTCGAATTTATCTCCTGTCGCATTAGGGGCAGCAGATGCTATCGGACCAGCCACAGAAGAACTTCCACTTGCAGAAGCATATACACGAGTTCCTTGCTGGCTCTTTACTTCTTCCCAAGTCAGCTCGCCGTCATAGCTTACTTCCCAGTAGTATTTGCCTTCCGACTCCATGGTCAGACGGAACTGGGGAGTAACCCCCGGTTCACCATCTACAGCCACTGCACGGTGTTCCGTTTCCACACCGCCAATCACCCAATTACCGTCAGTAGAAATACTCACTTCCTGATACACATCCGTAGCTCCTATTTCCCCCTGAGTCAGCGTGATTGTATTTCCATCACTTAGCGTCAAAGTATAGCTTCCATCCTCATTTTCTGTATAACTTTGGATGGTCTTGTTCCCGTCCAAAGCCACACGTATCATGTTCATGCTTTCATTCAACCGATCGACCTTTGCTTCCATGGCAGTTACACGATCTTTCAAGGCATCAATGTCTCTTTCCAGATCATCGGTCTTACATGCTCCCAATGCCAATACCATCAGGGCAACACCTATATATTTATAGATTTTCATAATGTACATCTTGTTTTGTTAACCTATTGTTCATACTCTTAACTTAACTGTCACGTTTACCGTAACCAGCTTACAGTAGCCTTCTGCCGAGAAGACTTTCAAATACAACGTATAACTGTCCGAAGAAAGACCAGTCGGCGCTGTCACCTTCAATTCTGTATCAGTTATCACAACCTGCAACGGAGTTGATTCAATTACAATCTCCTTTACATTGGTCTGCTGAATAGCGACTGAAACAGATTTCCCGGCCTGGACAGACCAATCATACCCATCCGTCAAGGTCAAACCAAAAGAATCTTCAACTCCCACAGGAACCGTTACTGATTCTCCCGTAGAAGCCACTACAAATGTCATTGACTTGCCATCCTCACTAACCGTTACAGACTGAAAAATACTAGGTAACATCATGTCCGGACTTGCTATAGGAGTAGTTCCTCCAAGACGTTCCCAAGTAGCACCTCCATCCATAGAAACCTGCCAGTAACCTTCTGCATCGACACTAATCTGAGGAGTTACCCCATTTTTCCCATCTACCGGCCACGCAGTAATTGAATTTCCAGCATCATCTGTCAGGACATAGTCCGCACCGTCCTGCGTGTAATGCCACGTGCCATCACCTGCAATATACATTTGCGGCATTTCGTTATCCGGATTTCCGCTGTAAACCGTCACAGCCGTTCCATCGCTCAAAGTGAGCACATAATTTCCGGTCTTTTCATCACGACTATAGTCTTTGATGTAAACCTGCCCCAAAACCATGTCCTGATAAGCAACAATCTGCTTGTTATATGCATCTATCTGTGCATCCAATGCATCCAGACGCGAATTCAGGTCGTTAATGTCATTGCGAATTTCATCACGGTCATCGCACGATGAGAACGCGATAAAAGACAGACATGTAATAAATAGATATAGTAATTTTTTCATGATTCTTATGCTTTTTAGTTAATATGTGCACCGATATTCTCATAACCTGCTCCAGGTACAAATATACCCGCATCCCAATCCATCGAGCCACCTTCTGTCGCAAATGGGTCAACGGCTTCTATTGGTAAGTTATTATCGCCTTCAATCTGGTCTGGGTAAACATATAGATCTCCTTTATTAAATACAGTCCATTTTTTTGCATCAGTTGAAGGGTCATATGCTTTATTATCCCCATATAGGATTGAAGCAGTATTAGAGCCGGGCATAAGTCCAATAATACAACGAGTAGTCTTTGTATCATTAAAATTATTCCATAACAAGTTATTTGTCACTGACAAATTTTTCATTTTTGCACGAACCAATATGTTCTTAGCCAAAAGATTTACAAGCGTATTATTCTGTACTATGACTTTATTAAACTCTCCAAGAGAGGTATTCGCCTGCAACAGCGCAAAATTAATCAAGGCTTTGCCTTCTTCAGCCGAATAGAACACATTATTTTTATAAACTACCATCTCACATCCTTCAAATGTTTTTTGATCATGTTTATAAATAAAGAACATATCGATAGGTTGGGAAGAAATAGGTAGTTCTACTTTTGTATTATATAATGCAAAATAGACAATAGTACTAATCAAATTATCTGCACGGCTATCTAAATAAACCAATCTCTTATCTGTCAACATTCTAATTTCACATCCATCAAAAATGAGATGTTCAAATCTAGTACTAACACTACCACTTGTTGTTGAAATTAATCCACGATCAGTAAATGTCGCATTTTCAGCATCCAAAATCACATTCTTCATCACAATACCCTTACCGCCAGTAGCACCTAACAAGAAGGAATTGGCCTCCACTTTTACTGTAGAAGGTTTCTCCGGATTATTTCCTACAATCACCAATGATTGCAAGTCAGAAATAGCACCGAGAGTTACAGTTGCCCCTTCCTCGATAAAATACACACCATTGTTGGAAATTGAAGCTCCATTCTGAAGTAATTGTCCATCAGCGAATTCAGTTTCATTGATATTTAATCCATATCCATTCTCACTACCAGGCTCACCAACCACGATATTCTTTCCAGCCTTATACACCTGGCTGTAATAGCTGGTCACAGCTTCCCGAACCTTCACCTTTGCTACAGCCCAGTACATTCCTTTATTCACCTGTACCACCACTTCATCCGTATTATTGGCAGTAGCACGACTTTTCAAGCCGGCAGAAGCAGTTGACTTTTTCACTGTCAAAATAGCTTTACCGTCAGTCAAAGTTTCAGAAATGCTGGCTTCCCATCCGTGAGGAGCAATCACAAAGCAATGGTCACCTTTTATCTCTACTTCGGCAGAAGCTCCACCTTTACCAATTTCCCAATAACCATCCGCCATATCTTTTTCCGGTACATTGATCACGCATGACAGGTCTGAGATGATAGGAATGCGAACTTCGGCTGTAGAACCTTGTCCATCTGTATAATAGGTCAGCACAAACTCATTTTCCTTTACCTTTGCATCCTTAAAAAGGTTATCCTTGGCTAATTCACCATCAACTTCGGTTACATACACTTTATTATCTTCTGCATCAGTTACAGGCTCCCAAGGCTCAGAGTCGCCAAATCTTACTTGCCAATAATACTGCCGTGTAGAATTATCCAATGCTATGTTAAATTCAGGCTTATCTCCATCAACACTACTATCAGCACCCATTGCATTATAAGGAGTATCACTGCCATTCAGCATCCACTTGCCCGTTTCCGGATTAACCCCCAGCTGAGGAGTCGTAACCGTACCTTTTGAACCAATTGCAAGTGTCAATACATTCCCGTCATTAAACTTGGCAGTAAAAGTAGTTCCATCATTTACCAATACCTCAGAAATAGAATAAGCCGGAACTTCGGTAAAAGTACCGTCGCCATTATCTACTGTCTGACGAACCAACACTTTAGAGAAGAATGCAATATTCTCATTCAGTAATTTTACCTGTTCTTCAAGCAGAGTCACTCTATCTTTGAGAGCATTCACATCGTCCTTCAAATCCTCCTGCTTACAGCCCGTCACAGCCAATACCATGAGAGCCAAAAGGATATATGATTTTATGTATTTCATAACGCAATTCATAATTTAAAGTTAATCTGTCACATTGACAACCACAGTATATACCTGTGAATCGTCATGCTTATAGTTCGCATTTGTAATCAAGAAAGTTGCTCTGTAAGTACCCACATTTTCATAGGTATAGCTATATGAACGAATGTCTTGCGACAAGTTCTTGATGCTTACCCCCTGATCAGGTTCACATGAGGTAATCTTAATAGGGTCAGACACCAGCCAGGCAGTTTTCCACGAATTGGCACTTCCCGTACTGTGAATATAGAATCCTCCGTTTGCCACATTGTTCATGTTCCACAATCCCGGTACATTGGCCGTTACCGTACCATACGCTAAATTACCCGGTAAATAACTTGAAACGTTAGTCCAATCGTTACCTTTATATCCCTTATCATCGTCTTTAATTGACTGGTTATAGAGATTTTCATGATTGAAATTCAAGGCAGTAAACATGAATTCACCTGCATATTGATGCGTAACATTGTTATTGCGAAGCAGATTCTCTATATTCATAGAGTCAAAATAATATTTCAACTGAGTAGTAGCATTCTTTCCATTAACGCTAGGATTAGGTCTTTCCTCTTTGTTATAAGCTATCGCTATAACCAAATTCTTACCTACAAAATCCTTTACATCCAATTCACAAGACTTTGCCACAGTTATATTCGTTCCAAGATTATCGTACTCAGCTTTAGGACAAATTTCCTTCCACTTTCCCGCTTTCCAGAAATCAACAACCAGCGTAGAATCAGCATCAAAATTATCTTTTGATAAACCGGGGAAACCTTCTACCCCATTTTCCGGATCAGAAAAAGCATAAAAGACATCAATACAGTTGGTATAACGCCCTGTTGACTCTGCGTATGAAGTACCTTCCTGATAGATATTAAATTTTAACTTTGAAGAAACAATATCTGATTCTTCATTTTCCACACGTTGACGGTAAATATACTGATGTCCAAGTTCTCCACTATAAAAAGTTATGAAATCAGGTTCTCCCGCAAAAGAGAACTCTACCGGAGTTCCTTTTTTTACAGTAATTATACTCCCTTCGGCAGTAACAGTCTCGGATGTCACCACGCTTACGTTTACTTCGTCCAGTCCTTCGGTCATCTCCTTTGTACAAGACGAAAAAGCCAACGTAGAAAGCAACAATATATATAATTTTGAAGTTTTCATTTACCAATAATTAAATTTTCATTAATACATTTATCATTACCAACCCGGATTGTTGCTTGTGATTGCCTTATTCACAGCCATTTCCGCATCAGGTATAGGGAAATAATTATAAGTAGAAGATACCTGGAAATAAGTATACACATTTGAAGGGCCCTGATTCCATTCCCCTCCTGCACGAGCGTAATCAATAAGCTCATTCATATCCTCTACAAATTCTCCCCAACGAATCAAGTCAAAATGACGAGTATATTCAAAGCAAAGTTCACGACCACGCTCATCTTTCACCATCTGGCGGAACTCATCTTTGTTTAAAGTTCCCTTTACAATTGTACTTGCTCCAGCACGCTCTCTCACCTTATTCAGATAATCATAAGCGGCATCCGGTCCGTTCAATTCATTTTCAGCTTCCGCTACCATCAGCAGCACATCAGAATAACGTAAAATCGGGAAATTAATAGCAGTATTATTCTTATCTTTCTTATCGGCCTCATATTCACGACGGTATTTAGAACATGCACGAGCTATATTCGTCGTAAATTTACTATTATAATCATAATCTCCTTCCTTGGGTTCTGTTGTTCCAGAAGCCCAATCTTTTTTCCCATAAGAATAAGATCTGTTATTATCATGAGCAAGGACAGCATCGCGGAAACCCAGTTCATAAAATTTACGTCCCGTCACACCGGTATTTTTGCCATCTTTTTCCATATAAACAAAAGGAGCAATATTCCACAAGAAACGACTATCCTTCAATTTAATAGTCTTGCAAGCCTCGCCTTCTGCTTTTTCTGTTTTATCACCTGTATTCCAATTTACATGAAGAGACATCAGTCTCTCAGTACTTGGTTCTTCAATACAATACAAGCGATACAATTTAGGAGTTGCAAACATAAACTCATACGAATAGCCCGGATCTGCCGCACCTACTACATCTGAATTAGATGACATATCAGGAGCTGCCAAACCAATAATATTACCAATACGTCCTTCTGCCTTTACATCCGTAGTGTTATTACCGGAAAATTCAGCTTCCCAAATGCTCTCATTAGCTGTGGAATTATAACGATCAGAACATAAATCAATGAAGTAATCCCAATAATCCTTTGCTAAGTCATGTCCTTGATTCGTACAGACTTTCAACGCATAATCTTTTGCAGCCTGATAATAATCCCTTTTTTCAGCATCTGTAGCTGCACGGTTATCGCGATGATATTCTCCTGCACGGAACAGATATACACGCGCCAAAATGCCCCAAGCGGCTGATTTTGACACACGGCCAGGTTTATAACTCAATTCTGCTGCCGTCAGCAGACCGCCGCTTGTTTCATCTGATACCTCTTGCATTTCCTTGATAATAAAATCATAGATTTCCTGCTTGTCTGTACGAGGAATATCCAATCCTACCACATCCTTCGTAGATTCTGTTTTAAAAGGCACGTCTCCCCAGCACTGCACCAAGTTAAAATAATAGAACGCACGCAAAAATCTTGCTTCCGCTGTATACTGAGCTTTCAAACCAGAATCAATATCAGAAACCTTGTCAATATTTTCCAAAAAAATGTTCGCACGGTTAATGCCGGAATACAAAGTATACCAGAATCCGGTCACGGCTGCATCACTGGTAGTAGCATTATTACAAATCAACCCTTTAGTGGCAGGTGCACGTCCTGAACCTCCATAGTGAGACAAGTCATCACCTCCCACAAGATACATATAGTCTGCTCCATAGAACGTAGACTGACCTAACTCTGCATAAATTCCGGTCAAAAAAGAGTTGGCCTCATCTGCCGTATTAAAATAGTCTGACAGTGTAAGCTGGTAAGGCTCTTTATCCAGAAAATTACAGGATGTCAGTGCACCGCCAAACAATAAAGTAAAAATCGTATATTTTAATGCTTTCATAATTAATCCCTTAAAACTTTGTAAACTCTTATTAGAAACCTAGGTTAACACCAAAACTGATAGAATAAGCTCTCGGATAAGAAGAGAAGTCAAGTCCCGGAGTCAACGCACTGTTACGAACCGACACTTCCGGATCATAACCAGAGTAGCTGGTCCATGTCCACAAATTCTGCGCAGCAATGTAAACTCTTGCATTGCTTAACTTAGCCTTTGCAATCAACGTTTTTGGGAAAGTGTAACCCAATGTCACTGTTTTCAAACGTAAGAAGGAACCGTCTTCTACAATTCGGGAAGAAATCACACGATTTGAAGCAGAAGTAGTTGCAGCCGGAATGTCACTGTCCGGATTTTCCGGTGTCCAGCGGTTGGCATAGCTGGCATACTGGTTCAGTTCGCGAGACTTATTGTTTGAACTTTCAAAGAACAATCGGTTAGCATTCATAATGTCATTACCGTATGACCACTGGAAGAATACACTTAAGTCAAATCCTTTGTAAGTAAAGTTATTAGTGAAACCACCTGTGTGAATCGGTAAGCCACGGCCTATAATGGTACGGTCGTTGGAGTCAATGATTCCGTCACCGTTCACATCCTTATATTTAGGCATACCCGGCTGGGTATTCGTTTCTGTAGAGTAATGAGGAACCCCTTTCTTTAATGTATAAGTATCACCAGATTTGTTAAAATCATCATATTTATAAGTTCCCTCATAAATATAGCCATACATCATACCCATAGGCAATCCTACCTGAGCAATGTAACTGGGCTGTGAATTATAATTCTGGTCAAATGATGCTGCCGTCAGTAAGCTGTTCTGCCCTTCAGACAATGCTAATACTTCATTCTTATTGAACGCGATATTAAAATCGGTTGACCAGGTAAAGTCCTTTGTCTGAATATTCACTGTATTCAAGCTCAATTCCAATCCGTCATTACGTACCTTACCAATATTCTTCGTTGCACTGTAGAAACCGGAAGTCAACGGAAGAGAAGCCTCTAAGAGCAAATCTCGCGTAGTTTTACGATAAATATCTGCTGTAAAATTCAAACGTTCCTTGAAGAAACTTAAATCCAATCCCACATTCCACTGTTCCGTGGTTTCCCATTTCAAGTTGCTATTACCAATAGAAGTAGGAACCGTTCCTACATTGGTAGTACTACCATTAATAGGATAAACACCACTTGGAATACTTCCGTTAGAAATATAATCTCCCACTTTCGACTTCAGCGCCTGCAACAAGGCATAATATTCATATTCACCAATTCGGTTGTTACCGGTCAATCCCCAGCTCGCGCGAAGCTTACCAGCATCCAACACCTTACTTAACGGTTTCATAAACTCTTCTTCCATAAAATTCCAGGCCAAAGAACCAGAAGGGAAATAACCGTAACGGTTCTTTTTACTAAATTTAGAAGAGCCATCGGCACGGAATGAGGCCGTTGCATAGTATTTCGATTTGTAATTATAATTTAAACGGGCAAGATAAGACATCATTGACCAGGAAGTCTTATATGAATTGGTCGTACTTGCCTGTCCTTCATTCATACCCGCCATACCTAATGACTCGTTAGGTATATGAATGGTCTTAAATGAATAATATTCATAATCCGAATTCTGGAATGTAATACCGACTAATGTATTAAAGAAGTGTTTTTTCTTGATATTAGTCTGATAAGTCAATGTATTTTCGTTCAACCAGGTCAGACGTTCATTACGAACAACTTGCGCATTTACCTTATCTGTTGAAGTAGGACCACCATAACGTGTCTTGGAGTTATTAAACTGGTCATTCTTACGTGCATCGTATGTATAACCTCCTGACACTTTCAGCTTCAAGCCTTTAATAAATTCATATTCCACAAAACCATTCAACTGCAAGTTATTAATATAATTTTTGCGGTATTCGTTCTTTAACGACATAATCGGGTTGAAACGGTAGTCGTTGCTGTTATCCACGGCATCATCCATTACGTTATCCATCAAAGAGCTAAGCGGTTTGTTCGGGAAAGTAACCGGACGATAGCCCCACACGCTATAGAACAAGTTATTCATACCACTGTAAGAGTTCTCGGAAGGAGTGGAACCGGTCTGAATAGAACGAGAATAGTTGGCTGTCAAACTCATATTCAGTTTATCACGACGAACTACCGTGTTCATACGGCCCTGCAAACGCTCATAACCAGAATTCAGCAATACACCGTCCTGATTATAATAAGAAAGAGAAGCATTGTAACGAACTCCTTCCGTACCACCGCTCAAACGCAGGTTGTGGTTGTGCTGCAAAGCGGTACGGAAAATTTCATCCTGCCAGTTATACTGGTCAATATTACGGTAATCTTCCAAATTCCATGGATGTTCCGTATCATCTCCCTTAGGATATACCATAAAGTAACCGCCATTAGAAGAAGTCATCTGTTCCGGATACATTTCGGCTTGCAATTTTACAAATTCGTATGCATCCATCATCGGAATAGTCCGCGTTACATGTTGCATGGTTACGCTACCATCATAACTCAATTGTGCTTTACCAACCTTTCCTTTCTTTGTAGTAATGATAACAACACCATTCGCGCCACGAGCACCGTAAATAGCCGTAGCTGATGCATCCTTCAAAATATCCAACGATTCTATATCCGAAGGGTTGATAGTGCTGGCAATAGCTGCATCTTCTACCGGGAAACCATCAATCACATAAAGCGGAGAGTTATCCTGTGTCAACGAGTTATTACCACGAATCACAATGTTCATGGTTCCACCTGGGGTACCTTCACTGGAAGATACATTCACACCGGCAATACGTCCACCTAAAGTCTGATCGAATGAACCAACCGGAGTATTCAGCAATTCATTCATATCTGCCTTAGCTACGGAACCGGTCAAGTCTTTCTTTCTTACTTCCTGGTAACCTACTACTACTACTTCATCCAACACCTTCGTATCTTCTTCCAGTACGATAGACATCGGTTTAGAGGTATCCACCTGCAGCTCTTTTGTGGCATAGCCAATAAAAGAGACCACAATAACGGATTTTTTGTCGGGTACTCCCAATGAGAACTTACCATCAATATCAGTAATAGTTCCCTGAGTAGTTCCTTTCACCTGGATACTGGCACCAATAACGCTTTCGCCCGTCTGGTCAACCACAGTACCCCTCACGAGTACCTGGGCCATAGCCACAGTTACAGAGAACAAGACGAACAACATCATGCTCAATCCCCTTCTCCATAGAATAGTTCGGAATTCGGTTTGCATACAAGAATTTAGATTAAATTTAGATTTTAAAGTTTTCGTCACAAATGTACCGTTTTATTATAGAAAGAGGTGACAAAATAGTTCATTTAAGGGTACAAAAATATTCATCACCTAAAATACGCCCCAAAGAGCAAATTCATAACCAAATGATTTACAATAATATACAAAACACAATATGATAAAGAACATCTATTAAACGCCACTAATTTCACCCTCTTAAAAACGCTTCGACGTTTAATCCAAAACGCAAGTACGTTTTAGTTAAAACGCAAGTGCGTTTGACTTCAAACTGAAGTGTATTGAAAATAGTTGTCAGTTTGAAGATTAATTCCTGACTAAGTTGACAGGTTAAACATT
>ENA-OPMG01001011-OPMG01001011.1-human-gut-metagenome-genome-assembly--contig:-NODE-1011-length-18979-cov-4.158793_pt1 | contig 18979 bp, 14 predicted proteins | sample MGYA00241522_ERZ501741 | MGnify/ENA primary metagenome ERZ501741 (study PRJEB25962, sample SAMEA2042616) | human gut metagenome | biome: human gut; feature: human-associated habitat; material: faeces...
ATGTTAAGTTTATTGTTTCAGCTGTTGGTTGACTTTCGAACACAGATGATATATTCTTTCTTTGTAGGGCAAATCTTGCATTAAATTTCGGAAGGTAGGATGTCAGGAGTTTATTTGCTTGCTCTAAAGTTTTTATGTTGGCTGTCCTAAGCTCTTGGGGCAGCCTGTTTTGAAATGTTTGGTTGAATCGTTCGATTCGACCTTTTTTTTGTGGTACAGAAGAAGTTTTAATAGATATTCCTAAAGACTTACATGCGTATGCAAATTGAGTATATGTATCATGCTCAGCAGTAGGATCTGATATTGATTTATAAGTAAATATAGTTCTATTATCGGTTAAGAACTCGTTAGGAATGCCGTATTTTTCGAGGATTTGCTTAAGGACATTATAATAACCATATAATGTCTCTTGATAGTCGAAAAAAGCTCCTACAACCGTTCCTGATGCGTCATCTACAGCTAAATGTAGTGTGGCGTAGGTATCGCCAAACCATACAATTCCTGATGCGTCCATTTGAATTAATTCTCCAAAATATTTTGCTCTTGGTTTTCTTGGATGTGAATTTTCAGAATCAAGTATATGATCATCAATTATTATATTCTTATCAATTTCAGTAAGCTTATTTTTAGCCTCTAATTCTTTCTTTTTAGCTCGTCTAGTACTACGATTACATAATGGAGAAATAAAGCCTGCAGAGGTTAAAATATGCCTTAATGGAGTATATGAAATCTTAATATTTTCATCTTCATTTAATTTTTCAGTAAAATGACTCCAATTAAAGTCATAATATTTATTTTTATATAGATTAATAATCCTTTCCTTTGTTTCTTTAGATATGGTTGCTTTGGGTTGCCTACCTGAATTCTTATGTACAAAACCAGCCTTACCTTCAGTTCTATATTTTGTAATAAGCTTATTGACATATCTTTCAGTACAGCCTAATCTGATTGCTGCTCTTTTTTTGTTCCCTTTATTTTCTATCAATCTTTTAATTATTTCGTATATTGTTTTTTCTTTCATGTTGAGTTCCACGCGTTTCAATTTACATCACCTCATATTGATTATAAATTGAGTTCCGCGAAATCCCTAGGGATTTGTTCCTTTCTTAAAAAAATCTTTTAAAATATGGGGACACATTCCCCAAACCCTTTGTTATACTTAGGAACTAATCAAAAGTTAATCATATTATTGTCATGTTTAATTGAGTATGACATTTTATTAAAATTAGATATATGTTATAATAGTTATAATAATGCTTTGGATATATGTTATAAAATATCTACAAATTATAAGCTTTTAAATATGTTAAAAATATTGTATAATTTTTATATGATTTATTAGGTATATAGCATGCAAATTGCTATATTTAGAGGTGTAGTATGTTTTTTTTGAGGAAATTATTTAAAAGGAAGAAAAAAGAAGAGGAAGCTCAAATATTAGATTAAGATGAAGAAATAAATCAAAATTCTCAATTGAAAGAAGACAATTTCGCTATAAGTAGCTTATTAGAAAAATATAATAAATTTGAAGCCTTTTTGAAAAGTGATAAATATATTTCAAGGAAAGCGTTCAATAATTTTTTAATTACGCTTCATTTGGATATTAATTTTTATAACAATTTAGAGAAAAATAACATTTTATCAGCCATTTGTAATAAAGAAAAGTACAGTTTTGCGATATCAATTATCGAAAAATTAAATAATTCACTTGAATTAGTTGAAAATCATAACAATGATTTTATAAAAAATAAGATAGTAATGGAAAAGGACTATTTTGATAATATTTTAAAAGAATGTGATCCTAATATTATACTTGATGATGATCAAAGAACATGTGTTTTAGTTGATGAGGATTATTGTTTGGTAATCGCAGGGGCTGGAGCTGGTAAAACTACCACAGTAGCTGCGAAGGTTAAATATCTTGTAGAAAAACAAGATATAAAACCAGAGGATATATTGGTTATATCTTTTACAAATAAAGCTGTTGATGAATTAAGAGAAAGAATAAATAAGCAATTAGGTATTGAATGCTTAGTAACTACATTTCATTCAACGGGCGTTGATATTATAAAAAAAGATTCTCCTGATAGAAAAATAAATCCTACTTCAAATGGTTTTATGTATAACGCTGTAAGAGATTTTTTACGATGCGATATAATTAAAGATAAAGTTTTGTTGGATAAATTAATGTTATTTTTTGGAGAATATTTTGAATCGCCATTTACTGAAGGTGATTTGAAGAATTATTTTACATATTTAATGACTTCCGATTTTTCAACACTGAAAAGTAATTTAGGTGAATATAATAAAATATTAACTGATAAGAATACTAATAAATGTGTTACTATTCAAAGTGAAACAGTTAAGTCACATCAAGAAGTTCAAATTGCTAACTTTTTATATACAAACAATCTTTATTATGAATATGAGCCAGTATATCCTGTGTATATGCCAGGAAGTAGTAAATATTATACTCCTGATTTTTTGATACTACAAAATAATAAAAGGGTTTATTTGGAGCATTTTGCTTTAAGCGAGGATTATAAAAATTCCCGTTTCAGTGACTCTGAAATTATAAAATATAAAAAAGCAATTAGTGATAAGATTGCATTACATCAGAAGCATGGAACTAAATTAATTGTTACCTGGTCAAAGTATAACGATGGTTTATCACTTTTAGAGCATTTGAAAGCTGAATTAATTAAAGCAGGTTTTGAGCTTAAGCCTAGATCATCTCAAGAGATATTTGCTAAGCTTAATAAAACGGAAAATGAAAATAAATATTATACAAAGTTGACAAAGTTATTATGTTCTTTTATAGAAAAGTATAAGATTAATGGTTATAATGAATCTACGTTTGCAGTACTTAGAGAAAAAATTAAAAATGTAAGAACTAAACTATTTTTAGATATTGCTGAAGGCGCTTATTTGTATTATGAAAATAAACTTCATTTAGCTAATTTGGTTGATTTTTCAGATATGATTAATGAATCAGCACGCCTATTAAATGAAAAAGCTGAGTTACATCAAAAATTATCATATAAATATGTTATTGTTGATGAATATCAAGATATTTCTCGTCAACGTTTTGACTTGATAAAGGCATTATCAAATGTATGTGATGCTAAAATAATCGCTGTTGGTGATGACTGGCAATCAATTTACGCATTTAGTGGTTCAGATTTATCGCTTTTTACTCATTTTAAAGAGAAAATGGGATATGCTAAAGAGCTTAAAATAACAAGAACTTATCGAAATGCCCAAGAGGTCATTGATATTGCGGGTGGATTTATTCAAGAGAATAATGCTCAAATAAAAAAACGGTTAGTATCTTTAAAGCATATAAATAAGCCGGTAATTATTTTGTCTTATAGAGATGATATTGAGTATATAAAACAAAATAATATGAGAACCGAGACGGAAGCAAGAGCTTCTATGATCGAAGATGCAATTGCTAGGGTTATAGAATATAACAAGAAAGAAGGTAAATCGGATAAATCTTCGATTTTGTTAATTGGCAGGTATAATTTTGATGCGGACAAGCTTGGAAAAACTAGATTTTTTACATATGATGAGCAATCTAAAATAATTAAATCAAATAAATATCCTAATATAAATTTATCATTTTTAACTGCTCATAGTTCTAAGGGCTTAGGCTATGATAATGTAATAATTATTAATGCTATTGATGCTACTTATGGGTTTCCATCACAAATTGAAGATGATCCCGTTATTAGCATTGTCCAACATAATGATAGAACAATTGAATACGCAGAAGAAAGGCGTTTATTTTATGTCGCGTTAACAAGAACTAAAAATAGAGTTTTTATTGTCGCTCCTGAGACGCAACCATCTAAATTTATTTTAGAATTAAAGGAAAACTATAAGGATGTTGTCTTAGAAGGAAAATTGAAACCGAAAATACATTTAAATGATAAAAAATTATGCCCAATTTGTGGATATCCATTGAAATTAAGCTTTAATGATAAATATGGAATAAGATTATACATGTGTACAAATGACCAAGAACTATGTGGTTTTATGACTAATAATATTCATGGTGGAAAGATGTCTATATGTAAGTGTGATAATTGTAAAGATGGATTTTTAATAGTTAGGCATAGTCATAAAACAGGAGAATATTTTTTGGGTTGTACTAATTATTACACTACTGTTCATTGTGAACGTCAAATGTCAAAGCAGGAATTTTGCTTAAAAAATGGCATAGATAATTCATCCTTTAATGTAGAGGATCTTTTAAATAAAAAGGTTGTAAATGATTTTATGGATGAAGTTCAAACTGGTGAGGTAAAATTGGATGATCTTAATTTTGAAACATCTGATGTGAAAATTCAAGAAGAACAATCAAATAGTATAAGTAATGATTCTAATTTCCAAAATAGTGAAGATGATTTTAAACATAATACAGTAAACAATGATATAGAAGTATTAAAAAGGAAATTTCAAAATTTTTATTATGATCTTTATGACTTAAGAAATAAGCATAATACAATTTATAAGGAGTTGTTTTATGTTTTACCAGAGGCTGTAATATATGATATATATTTGCAGCAACCATTAGATGAAGATGATTTAATTAATATTTCTGGAATTGGTGAGACTAGACTTGAAAATATGGGTGATGACATTCTTTATATTTGTAATAAATATATTGAATTAAAGAATTTAGTTAAACCACCTGTAGCAAGAAAAGAAGATAAGTATCAACAAATTGGGACAAAATGGACAGATGAAGAAGATAATAAATTAATAGAAGAATTTAAAAGTGGTAAATCGTTAACTGAACTTGCTAGTATTCATGGAAGAACTAAAGGTGCTATTCGTTCTAGATTAAGAAAATTAGGGGTTGTAGATTAAATAAATAAGTAAAATAGTGAATGAAAGAAAAAATATTAACTTTTGACGATATTATGCAAAAGGAGAGTTGATTTTATATGGAATTTAAAAAAATACAATTGAACAATAATGAAAAATGGTCAAAGATAAGATTGGATGCAAATTGGTCTATTATAAAGGCTGATCCCAATTATTTATATAAAAAAATTATGGATATTATTTTTGATAAGACAAATATGTATTATTATGCTACGCAAAGAAAAACAAGTAAGACACTAAAGATGGCAAAAAAGGCTGCCCAAGAAGCTATGAAAAATGGTACGATTGAATTTTCAATGAAGTCAATTTTTGAAAACTTAGGTTTTACACAAGATAGATTTACATTGTCAAATACACAAATACATGGTGATATAGGTGAATTAGTAATGGCAAATTTTATAGATACATTTTGCGATCCGAGTACATTAATTTGTAAGCTTTCATTGAAAACAAATCCAGCTATGTCGGTTTATGGTAATGATAATATATTTTATGATTATGAAAAAAAGATATTGTATTATGGGGAAGCAAAATTTCATGATAGTGCAGCTGAAGCTTTAAATGATGCGATAAATAGTCTTAAGCAACATAATGATGGTGAATTAAGTTATATATATAATGCAACTAATAATTTTATTGCTCCTAATAATAAGATGTTAAAAAAAGTTGAAAAACGATTTGAGACTATACCATTAAACGATATAACTATTGCTAATATCATTTTTATTATGAATGAAGATATATATTTAAAAAATGATTATGAATCTTTCATAAACAAATATCAAAATAGGATAGGCGAAAATACTATTTTAGTTTTATTTCCAATTCTATCAAAAAAACAATTATTAGAGTATTTTAAGGAGAATATAAAAAATTATGAGTGATGAAATATATGATGAATATAAATATCTTGATACTAATTTAAGTGTAAAGAGGAGTGAAGAATTAAGACATTTTCTTAAATTCCATGATAATATTAACGTTCTTGATTTTTACGATTTGGAAATGTATGATTTAGATGTAAAGCATAAAGGGTTGTCATCTTTAATAAATAAAGCAATTAATAAATCATTTATAGATGAGAATATTACACTGACGAATGAACAAAGGGAAATAATTGATATATTATCTCAAAGGAGTCTTTTTTTGAGTGCTCCTACAAGTTTTGGAAAAACATTTATTATTTTAGAATATATAAAAAGAAATGAATCATTACTTAAGAATATAATTTTTATTGTTCCAACGCTTGCTCTGATGAATGAGTTATTAAAGAAAATATACAAGTTATTTAATGATAGATTTAATATTTGTATTAATGGCTCAGAGAAACTTGAGGAAAAAAATATTTTTATTTTTGTCCCTGAGAGAAGTGATAATATATTTTTGGAAAAAATTAAACTTTTAGAAATTGATTTATTAGTTATGGATGAAATATATAAGTTGCAAGGATCAAAAAAAGAATTAAAATCTGATGATAGATTGATTCTTATGAATAAGATTTACTTATGTTTGATAAATAAAGCGAAAAAAGTAGCTTTGTTAGGCCCATTTATAAAAGATGTTAAATTTGAAAAAACTAAATTAGATATTGTAAAATATTATTCAAATTATTCACCAGTATACAACGAAATATATTATATTGATAAAGAAGAATGGATTAACTTTATTGATTTTAATAAATCTCAGTTGATTTATTTTCATTCTCCACAAAAAATATATAAAAATATTGGTTTGTTATTGGAAAAATACCCGACTAACTTGTATTATGAGAATTTATATAAAGATGAAATTATATATTTAAACTCTTATGTTAATTCAGGCTGGTATATAACACAACTTTTAAAACGTGGTATTGGAGTTCATCATGGTAAAACCCCGATGTTTTTAAGAAAATTTTATGAAACAGAATTTAATGCTGGCAATTTAAAGGTTTTGCTTTGCACAAATACTTTAATGGAAGGAATTAATACACCTACAGATAGAATGTTAGTAGTTGATGATCCAGGTGGTGCTTTTGAGTTAAATAATTTAATCGGTAGAGTGGCAAGGCTTAATCCATCAAAACCAGTTATAGGTGAGGTTTATATTTGTGATAAAAAATTAGAAACTAAATATAAAGATGTTGATAGTTGGAGAGAACTTACAATTCTTGCGGAGAAAAATGATGCTAATTGTGAAGAAGAAATTTTATATTTTAACACTCCGACTCAAAATAATAATATTTTGAAATCTTATAATACAAAGAAAGATTACCTAATTAACGTCTGCAATTTAAATCTTAATGAAATCACAAACAGAAATTTAAAATTAAGTACTACATATAAGTTTTATCAAGAAAATTATATAAAGAAATTTCTTACTGCTACAAAGTTACAGTCTTGTATTGAATATGCTATAAAATTAACGCTTACAATTTCTCAAGAATAGGAAATAAAGCAATTTGATGGAATTTCGTCTGAATATAAGTATTTGCCTTATAAATACTATGTTAGTGAACTATTGCAAGGTGCGAAAATAGGTCAATTAATTAGAGAATTTAATGAAAGATATAATATAAATAAAAATCAAGATAATATTAATAAATTTGTTGATAAAATCTATAATATGGATAAAGCGATTAGATTTAAAATGTCAAAAATGACTGATTATTTAGATATGGCAAAAGTTGACATAAATTCTAACAAAAATTTGAAATGGTTTTATCTTTTACTGAAAAACTATAATGAGGCTCCAATTGGAATTAAAATACTTGATGATTTAGGTATTGAATCTATAGATTGTAAAAATATTTTAGAAGCACTTAATTATAAGGATGATAATCAAATATCTACATCAAAAATGATTAAATCTATTAATGAAAATCAAGATAAAATTATTAATAAATTAATCAGTCCATTTTCTAAATCAAATGTTAGCAATTTATTCAAAAAATAATTTTGATTATTGAGATAATAATTCGAAGATGGGTATATTGTAAGAATTTATTTTAATTTTTATAATATGAATAAAAGGCTAGAATGAAAGGAATTAAATTTAACATTCAAACTATAATTAATGATACTTAAAAGAGTTTGAGTGTTTAAAAGAAAAGAAGTGTTAGTAAAATATGAAGTCATTATATAGAATGCGTGTTGTAAACGAAAATAATATATCAGCTTTGCTTGATGATGATTTGTATGGTAATATTCCGTCAAAGTTTAATGATCCATATGATGTTGTTTTTAATTATAATATCGAAAAATTATATTATATGATAAATGATTATAGTGATTTGGATGATTGTTTGCTTCCCACTTATATTAATCATATGTCTAAAATTAAAATGATAGATACTTTAAAAATATATGTAAATAAATATAACAAGAGTACGAATTTTAATAGGAATGAATATTCCAATGTTTTAGAGCCATCAATATTTTCTTTTTGAGCCACTCGTATTTTTTATTTGAGCCATTGAAAAATCGTATAAATATTTATGAAGTGAGCCACTAATATTTTTTATTTGAGCCACCTTCAATTAGAATTTAATTGAGAGATAACACACTCTCAATATTCTGTAGAAGGAGGCTTTTATTATGCCCAAAAAATTAAGTGTTAAAAAAATTATTGAACTTGATAATGCAGGTATGTCTGGAAGAGATATAGCTATTGCATTATCAATATCAAGAAATTCTGTTGCTGAAGTGTTAAATACAGCTAAAGTTCTAGGATTGTCTTGGAAAAAAATCGAAAGAAAGGAGGAAAATGAAATATATAGATTATTATTTCCTAATAAATTTAATTTAACTACTGAATATGGTCCTATTGATTATGACTATGTTCATAGTGAACTTAAAAGCGTAGGTGTCACTTTAAAAATGTTATGGAATGATTATTTAATCACATGTAAAAATAATGGTACTTTACCTTGTGGATATAACAAGTTTTGTGAAGGCTATAGAGAGTTTTGTATGAATAAAAATTTTACTTCTCATATTGAGCATAAGCCCGGAATCATTACTGAGGTTGATTGGTCTGGACCTACTATGAAAATAATCAATCCTGATACTGCAGAAATCTATAAAGCATATATTTTTGTTGGTACTTTACCTTATTTACAATATTCTTATGCTGAAGCCACTTTATCAATGGATGAAGAAAGTTGGCTTTTATGTCATGTTAATATGTTTAATTATTTTGGTGGGACTACTTCAAGACTTGTTTGTGATAACTTAAAAACAGGTGTAATTAAACATCCAAAAATAGGTGACATTATCCTAAATGAAGCTTATGAAGCTTTAGGTGAACATTATTCTATGGCAATTATGCCAACAGGAGTTAGAAAACCTAAAGAAAAGCCGTCTGTGGAGGGTACAGTAGGTAAGCTTGCCACGGCAGTTATTGCGAAATTAAGACATAATGAGTATCATTCTTTATATCAGCTAAATAAAGATATTTTAAAGGCCGTTAATGAGTTTAATAGCGCTCCATTTCAAAAACGTGATGGTAGTCGTAAATCTATTTTTGAAGAATTAGAATTACCATCTTTAAAACCATTGCCTTCAAGACCTTTTGAAATCGCTAAATGGAGCTACACGCATAAGGTTGGATATAATAGCCATGTTGTATTTGAAAAGAATTTCTATTCTGCTCCATATCAATATATTGGTAAACTTTGTGATATAAAATATACAAAATCTACTATAGAAATCTATTTTAATAACGAAAGAATCGCTACTCATCCAAGATTTGCGAGTTTTATCAAGAATAAATATTCTACTATTGATGCACATATGCCTGAAAAATCTACAAATCCAAACTGGGATGTAGAAAGAATTCAAAATTGGGCTCAAAAAATTGGACCTAATACTTTAGAAGTTATAAATAGAATTATTAATAGTGTAAAAATAAAAGAACAGAGCTATAACTCTGCTCTAGCAGTATTGAAATTGAGTAAATTGTATACTAACGAACGTCTGGAAAATGCTTGTGAGTATGCACTTACACAGTTTTCAATTCCTCGCTATACTCATATTAATTCTATTTTTAAAATTAATCAATATGAAGAGAAAAACAAAAATGAAAATAACTCATCTAATACTTCTTCTGGATATGTTAGAGGATCTGAATATTATGGAGGTAAGAAATAATGAATACTGAAACGAAAAGAAAATTAAATGCCATGCTTATGCATGATTTTATTACTGCAATTGAAGCTCAAGAAGCTAATTCATCAATGTATTTACCAATGTCTTTTGATGATAGATTTAATGCTATCATAGATGATGTTTACCAACAAAGACATAACGAGAAAATTCAACGTAGAATAAAAATTGCTAAACTTAGATATCCTGAAGCTTCAATAGCCAATATTGATTTTAAATCTAGAACACTGAATGAAGGGTTCATTAAACAACTTGGTACAATGAGATTTATTGACAGTGCCAAAAATATTATTATTCAAGGTTTTACTGGATCAGGTAAAACATATTTATCCTGTGCATTAGCTAAAGAAGCCTGTAAGAAAGATATAAAAACTTATACAATTCGTTTACCCGAATTACTTCAAAAAAGGTCTGAAGAAAAAATTCTTCATAGAGAAAATGAGTACTTACATAAACTTGCAAGCTTTAGCTTGCTTGTTATTGATGAGTGGTTAATCTTTAATCTATCTGAAGATGATATTAAATTTTTATATGAATTATTTGAATTAAGATATAATCGCGTATCAACTATTTTTGTCGGACAATATCCAGTCAAGGATTGGCATCCAAGACTAGGCGGTGGAGCTCATGCTGATTCAATTCTTGATAGAATTGTACATAATTCAATTACCATTGAATCAGGTAAAACAAATATGAGAGAAATCATTGATTCTAACAAATATAAATCTTAATTGCATATAATATTTAGGTTCGCATAATAGAAGGGCCAGCGCATAATTTGCACTGGCTCAATTCATAAATATTAATGGCTCAGATAAGAAATATTGATTGCTAACTTTAAGCAAAATACTGGCTCAAAAAATCGGGAATAATCAAGGAATGATAAAAAAGCAGAATTACAATCATTAATGATAAAAAAACTGAATGAAGATGAATTTAAAAATTATATGCGTAAAAATTACCTTAAAAATTTTTCAAAAATAGTTTTAGAAAGAATTAGGGATGAGTTTTTAATCTCATGCTTTACATCAAAAGTCGATGAGGAAATTATGTGGGCTCATTACGCAGATTATTCAAGTGGGTATGCATTAGAATATAATTATCACGAATTATTATATAAAATAAAGGAAATATTAGATGATTTTACTTATCCAAACAATTATGATACTGCTGGCAAAAAGTTATTACCAAAAGAACAAGAACAATATAATACAATTTACGAGGTTAAATATAATAATAGTAGTAGATACGATGCAACTGATTTAATATATGAGATTTTTAAAAATGGATTAGCACCTAATGATAAAAAAAATATAGGTAAAAAAATGAGGCATATCTGTATTAATAAAGAAAAATTTGCTAATTTTGTAGCACGAAAAAATCAAGTTTGGAGTTATGAAAATGAATATCGAATTATCACACCTTTTATTGGTAAATATAATCAACTCCATATAAAACCGATTGCAGTATATTTAGGCGAAAAGATTTCCAGAGTAAGTGAATATTTAATAAAAAATATTTGTAAAGAAAAAAAATTAAATTATACAAAATGAAAACTAATGATGAAAATATGAGATTAACTTATGTTGAACTTGATTATAAATAATATTTAGTTTAGTTGATAAAAATATATTATGTTATTTAAAGTAGTTATTATATAGTAACCTATTTTTACAATTTTTTCAATTAATTGTCAAAATGTAAAACATTAATTACATACTTAAATTAAAGCTTGGAAATGATAACAAAATTTTCAAGTTTTTTTCTAAATTAAGTCTAAAAATACCTTGCTTTAATTGACAAAATAACATCATAAGTATAAAATACTAACATAAGCTTTAGGCTTATATTACGAGTATTTTATATACTCTATAGCAGTTAAGATAGTATAAAATAAGGATTGGAGAAACAATTTTATTAATGAACGAAGAAAATGAACGTTCAATCACACTAGGTGATTTATTAACTGCAGTAAAGAAAAATATATTAATGGTAGCTATTATCACTGTAGTAATTGCTACTATCGGGTTTATTTATACTTTCTTTATTGTTAAAGAAAATTATAAATCCTCAACAACAGTTGTTGTTACAGTATCAGAAAGTGGCGATTCTACTAAGGCTGATGATATTAATAATTCTTTTAAATTGATTCAAACCGTTGTAGAACTAGCTTCTCAAGATAGTGTTATTCTTCCTGTTGCGAAAAAATATGCAGTATCAGGAAAAGAGACTGAATTTGCATTAGCTTTAAAAAAGAACTTAAATGTATCTTATCAGTCAAGCTCATTTTTAGTAACCATTAGTGTTAATGGTACTGATCCATTAAAAACTCAGGTTTATGCTAATGAGATTACTACAAGCTTAATAAATGTATGTAATACTGATAAAAGCTTACAAAAGCTTTTACTTGACTCAGTTTCTGTTATGACAGAAGCGAGTCTTGGTATTTACGATTCTCCTAATAAGCTTCTTTATTTGTCAGCTTTCATAGCTTCAGGAATAGCTTTAGGAATTGGATGTGCATTTATTAAGGAGTTTATGTCTAATCGTTTTAAAACTAAAGATGAAGTTAAGATATCACTTTCTTGTGATATCATTGGTACACTTTATGACTTAAATAGATTAAGTGATACTAAATCACTTGTAAATTTAAGTGAAAGAACTTCAAGGATAATGGCATACAATAGATTATTTTCTAATCTAAAGTATCTAAGCTTTAGTTCTTATGCTAAAACGATTATGGTTACATCAACAGGAGAAGATGAGCTCAAAACAACTACCGTTGCCAATTTAGGTTGTGTCATGGCAATGAATAAAAAGAAAGTCTTAATCATAGACATGGACTTTAGAAGACCTGAGGTATATAAGTTATTTGGACTTAGTATCAAGGGTGGAATTACTGATTACCTTGATGGTAATAATTCCTACAAAGAAATTATTAAACATACTAAAATGAATGTTGATGTAATGACTGTAGGACAATCATTATTAAATCCAGGTGTTGTAATTGAATCTGAAGGTATGAAGGATTTACTTCAAGAAGCTAAATTAAACTATGATTATATTTTAATTGACACACCACCTCTTCTAGCAGCATCTGATGCGCAAGCTATTGCTAAAATGACTGATGGAGTCATTTATAATGTAAGAATTAATAAATATAAAAGAAATATGGTTTATGATTCTTATTCATTACTAAAAAAAGCAGGAGCTAATATTTTAGGTGTAAATGTTACATTTATTCCTCTTAGTAAGAATAGTTATAATTATTATTATAGTGATAATAATGACAATGTGTGATATTCATACCCATATAATTCCTTTAGTTGATGATGGATCATCTTCAATTGAAGAATCAATTGAATTAATTAAAATGGAAATTAAAAATGGGGTTACTAAGATTGTATGTACGCCGCATCAGCGTGATGAAATTTTTAACAAAGAAGAGATAATTAATGTATTTTTTAAGTTAAAAGAGAAAGTATCAAGCTTACAAGTTGATTTATATCTTGGAGCTGAAGTGTTATATTATGATAACATAATTAATGATTTAAAAGACAATAAAATTCTTACAATGAATAATTCAAATTATTTCTTGTTGGAATTTCCAACAACCTTAGAATTTGATATTCCAAGTATTGTATATGAAATTATAATTGCAGGTTATATACCTATAATTGCTCATATTGAAAGATATGACTATCTAAAAGTTGAAGATTATGTTATAATAAGAGAGTATGGTGGATTAATTTCTATCAATTCATCAAGTATAAGAGGTCTTTTTACCTCGAAAAAGTGTAAGTATTTGTTAAAAAAGGGAATGTGTGATTTTGTCTGTTCTGACTGTCACGATTCGAAATACCGTTTAGTAAGTTTTAAAGGGGCTAAACGATTTATAAAGTATCATTTAAAATGTAGAAAGTATTATGATAAATTATTTAATCATATACCGGTCTTTTTAAATGAGTAGGGATTTAATAATTGTGTATTAAGGAGTTAGAAGTATGGGTAAGAGAAAATCTATTCAAGAGGCATTATCTCTTGATTATAATGTAAAAATGTATAAGAGAAAACCAATTTTTTCATTTATTAAAAGATTATTTGATGTTTTATCAAGTGGATTAGGCTTGATTATTTTATCGCCTTTATTTTTATTACTTATAATATTAGTTAAAATTGATTCAAAGGGACCAGCTTTTTATGGTCATAAAAGACTTGGTAAAAACGGTAAAATGTTTAAAGTATGGAAATTTAGATCAATGGTAGTTGACCAAAGACCATTAGAAGAAATTCTTACACCTGAACAAATGGAAGAATGGAAGAGAGATTTTAAGATTACCAATGATCCTAGAGTAACTAAAATTGGTAAGATATTAAGAAAAACATCTCTAGATGAACTTCCACAGCTTTGGAATATTTTTGTTGGTCAAATGAGTGTTGTTGGATGGAGACCTATTTTGCAAGATGAATTAAATCGTTATACAAAAGATGAACAAGAACTTTTACTTAAGGTTAGACCAGGTCTTACTGGTTATTGGGCTAGTCATGGTAGAAGTGATACTACGTATGAAGATAGAATAAAAATGGAATTGTATTATCCATATAAGAGAAGCTTATGGTTAGATATTAGAATTATATGGCATACAGCGATTGGAGTGTTTAGACATGATGGAGCAAAATAAAAACATATGATATTGTTTTTGAAACCATACTTTGAAATAAAGCCCTGGGCAGGCGATGATTTATGTAAAATATATGATTGTCCGAATAAGTCTGGTGAGGCTTGGATAATTTCTGGGTTTAAGAATAAATCTTCAATCGTAATAAATGGCAAATATAAAGGCCAAACTTTAAGGCATATATGGATGAAGCATCCTGAACTCTTTGGAAATTTTCCTGACAAGGAATTTCCGTTATTAGTAAAACTTATTTCAGCTAAGGATAATTTGAGTATACAAGTACATCCTAATGATGATTATGCATTAAAAACAAAAAATTCTTTAGGCAAATTTGAGTGCTGGTATATATTGCCTGAAACTAAGACTAATCAAATAACAATCGGTGTAAATGCAAAATCTTCAACTGAAATGAGAGATATAATTAATAGAGGACTTGTTGAGGAATTTTTAATAAATAAACAAATTGAAAAAGATGATTTAATTGTAGTTGAACCAGGCACTGTTCATGCAATTAGAGGTGGTACTTTTTTACTTGAAGTTCAGGAATCTTCTGATATAACATATAGACTATATGATTTCAATAGGGAACCACGTAGAGAATTACATATTGATGACTCACTTAATGTTATTGATTTTAATAATTCAAAAAATAGAATTCATAAATTTAAAGAGCAAGATACATTTAAAAATAGTCATTTTAACATGTATAAGTTACATGTAAATGGAATTACAAAATATGAGAATAAAGGTTTTGAATTATTTTATATTTTAAGTGGAGAAGGAACTGTTAATGGTTCTGTCATAAAAAAAGGAGATTCATTTATTTTGACAGCTGATTCTGAAAAATTTGTGTTTGATGGCAATTTAGAAATGATGGCTGTAATACCAAAACCAAAAGACAAGGGGCGATTAAGAATGAGAAAAGTAGCATTAATAACTGGATTAACTAATCAAGATGGCTATTATCTTACAAAACTTCTTTTAGAGAAAAATTATGAGGTTCATGGTATTATTCAGTCTAAATCACAAATAAGTTCAAAATATATAGCACAATTTATTGATAATGAAAACTTCTTTACTCACATTGGGGATTTAACTGATGCGTCTAATTTAAATAGAATTATTGAATCTATAAAGCCTGATGAGATATATCATTTAGCATCTCAATCACATGTAGATGCTTCATTTGATATGCCAGAATATACAACAGAAGTAAATTCTTTAGGAACGTTAAGATTACTTGATGCTATAAAGGCTTCAGAAATTAGAACGAAGTTATTTAGTTTATCATCTCCATATATGTTTTCAGGTAAAATTTATCCTCAAAATGAAGAAACAGTTTTAGAGCCTAAGTCGCCATATGCAGTTACTAAGGTATATGCATATCAAATGGGTAAATGTTATAGAGAAAATTATAATTTATTTGTAACCAATGGTATCTGCTACAATCATGAATCGCCTATGAGAGATGAATCATTTGTCGCTATGAAAATTGTTTCATATGCAAAAATGATTAGAAGTGGTAAAAAGAAAGTTTTGGAACTTGGTAATTTGAATGCTAGAAGAGAATGGGGACATGCTATAGATTATGCATATGCCATGTGGTTAACCTTACAACAAGATAAGCCAAATGATTATGTGATATCTACTGGAGAAGCTTATACTGTTAGGGAATTTGCTGAAAAAGTATATGCCAAAATTGGAATTGCTATTGATTGGATTGGTAATGGTCTTGATGAAAAAGGCGTTGATTTAAAAACGGGTGAAACATTAATTGTAGTTTCAAAAAAATATATTAGGCTAAACGATGCTGATGTATTAGTTGGTAATTCTCAAAAGTTTGTTGAAGATACTGGCTATAACTTTAAATATGATTTAGACAAAATGATTGACTCATTGTTGGAGGAATAGTTTCATGTTAACTTTTTTAATTATGGCGGGTGGATCAGGCGAAAGATTTTGGCCTTTGTCAACTAAAGAAAAGCCTAAGCAGTTATTGAAGATTTTTTCTAATAAATCGCTTATTAGATTGGCATATGAAAGGGTTTTACCTTTGGTAGATAAGGATAGAATATTTATTGCAACTAATGAACTTCAGGTGCCAGCATTAAAAGATGATTTAGAAGAACTTGATGATTCGAGAATTATTATCGAGCCAGCATTTAGGGATACTGCCGCTGCAATTGCGTATGGTTCTACAATGATATCGAAATATTATGATAATCCTACAATATGTGTTTTAGCATCAGATCATCTAATTGCAAAAGATGATGAGTTTAGGAAGGTAATTAAAATTGCTGAACAAGAGGCTGAAAAAAATAATATTATTACACTTGGAATAAAACCTACGTACCCTGAAACTGGTTATGGGTATATAGAAGTAAAAGATTCAACACTTAATAAGCCTACAAAATCACTTGGTTTTAAAGAAAAGCCTCAATATGATTTGGCAAAAAAATATTTCGAATCAGGCAAATACTTGTGGAATAGTGGTATGTTTATTTTTAAATATGAAACTATTATAAGTGCATTAAAAAAATATTCAATAAATCATTATGAAACTATAAATGATATTAAATCATTATTTAGTATAAATGAAGGTATTAAGACAGCAAATCTTGTTAAAGATAAATTTATGAATTTTGAAAAAAAGTCAATAGATTTCGCTGTGATGGAACATGCAGATAATATAATGGTTATTCCATCTGACTTTGGTTGGAATGATGTAGGTAATTATTTAGCTTTTGAGGAATTATTCAATCATGACGAAAATAACAATGTTGTAAGATCAGTTAATTATGTATCAGTTGATTCTAACAACAATATCTTAGTGAGTGATGGTAATTATCAAAAAGTTGCTTTGCTAGGAATTAAGAATATGATAATTGCTATTACAAAGGATGATATTCTTGTTTGCGATAAGAGTCGAAATCAAGATATAAAAAAAATATGTTATAGAAAGGGATGATTTAAATGGAAAAAGTTCTTCAAATAACTAATTATATGTATCCACATATAGGAGGCATTGAACAAGTGACAAGAGATATAGGTAATTCTTTAAAAGGAAAATATGAACAAAAAATTATTTGTTTTAATCATGAAAAGGGTAATAAAAATGATAATGTTGATGGTATAGAAGTTAATAGAGTTAATTGTCAATGTAAAATTGCTTCTCAATCTATTGCATTATCATATGGAAAAAAATTAAAAAAAATAATTAATGAATATAATCCAAATATTGTTATTTTCCATTATCCTAATCCATATGCCGCCTTTTTTTTAGAAAAGTATTTGAAACATAAAAAGTTTAAATTTATTTTATATTGGCATTTAGATATTATAAAGCAAAAAATTATCAAACTGTTTTTTTATAAGCAAAATAAAAAATTATTAAAAATGGCAGATACAATTATTGCAACAAGTCCAAATTATATTGAAGGTAGCCCATGGTTGGCCCCTTTTAAAAACAAGTGTAGGGTGGTTCCTTGTTGTATTAATGAAGAAAGATTAAAATATAGTGAGTATAATTTACTTCAGGCAAAAAAAATCAAGCAGAGCTATAATAATAAAAAAATCTGCTTTGCATTTGGTAGACATGTAGAATATAAAGGATTAGAATATTTGATAAAAGCATCTGAATTTTTAACAAATGATTATAAAATTCTTATAGGAGGGAGTGGTCCCCTTACAAAAAAATTGAAATATGAAGCTAGAAATGATAAAAAAATAGTTTTTTTAGGTAAATTGTCTGATGAAGAATTAAAAAATTATTTATTAGCATGTGATATATTTTGCTTTCCATCAATCACAAAAAATGAAGCTTTTGGTATTGGATTGGCTGAAGCAATGTATTATAGTAAACCTGCTATTACTTTTAATATTCCAGGATCGGGTGTAAATTATGTTAATTTAAATAACATTACTGGATTAGAAGTCGAAAATAAAAATATAAAAGCTTATGCTAATGCAATAAATAATATCAATATTGAACAATATAAACTAGCCGCGAAAAAACGTGTAGAAGATTTATTTTTAAATTCAAAATTTAAAGAAAATATTCTTAGTGTAATAGGTGATGATTATGAAAAAAATTGCTGTTGATTGTAGATATTTGGGAATGTCAGGGATTGGCAGATTTTTAGAAGGTATTTTACAAAATTTAAATTTTTTAGAATACGATTTTTATTTAATTGGAAAAAAGGAGAATGTTGTAAAATACAAAAATTGTAATTATATTTTTGATTATACTAATCCATTTTC
>ENA-OPMG01001049-OPMG01001049.1-human-gut-metagenome-genome-assembly--contig:-NODE-1049-length-18514-cov-4.423154_pt1 | contig 18514 bp, 10 predicted proteins | sample MGYA00241522_ERZ501741 | MGnify/ENA primary metagenome ERZ501741 (study PRJEB25962, sample SAMEA2042616) | human gut metagenome | biome: human gut; feature: human-associated habitat; material: faeces...
ATTGAAAGACTCGGAACATATCATGTAACATGGTCAACTGGTTTGCATGTAAAAATTCCGTTCATCGACAAAATTTCAAAAAAGGTTTCATTAAAAGAGCAAGTAATCGACTTCCCTCCACAGCATGAAGTGAATAAAACGATACCTTCTTATAAATCTTGAAAACAAAGGAAATATCGCAAAATTAGAAATAATCAATAACAATTACTTATTTAATATTTTTAACATCCGAGCCATAGGGCTCTTTTTTTATGCCTAAAATTCTTGTACACTTGTTTTTTCGTGTTGCAAGAATGAATGATGAGGACGGTAGAATAGAGAGGTGGAGAGATGTTGGAAATATAATAAAAACTTAGGCGCAAATACACTTAAGTTTCAAGTAAGTGCTTGATATTTTGCAAAAATGGTGGTATACTATACTTAAAAGTCAGGGGAAAATACCCGTAAGTTTTAAGTGAGCGGAGGGCTACAATGCAGAACATTATTAAGCGTGATGAATATCTTAACAGAATTATTGACAGAAAAGAAAACGGACTGATTAAGGTCATTACCGGAATCAGAAGATGCGGTAAGAGTTTTCTGCTGTTCAATCTGTTTTACGATTATCTGATTGAAAGCGGTGTAAAAGAAGAACAGATCATTACGATTGCCTTGGATGATGATACCTTTGTAAAGTACCGTGATCCCGATGAACTGTCGAAATATATTCGTGGGAAAATCGTGAACTCAGATATGTACTATATTCTCATTGATGAGGTGCAGTACGCAATCACAAAGGATGAACTTAAAAACCCTGAGAATATTAAGCTTTACAATGTACTCAACGGTCTTATGCGGCTTCGCAATGTTGACATTTATGTAACAGGCAGTAATTCGAAAATGCTCACGAAAGATGTACTGACTGCCTTTCGTGGCAGAGGTGATGAGGTTAGAGTTTATCCTATCTCTTTCAAAGAGTATTATTCTTTTGTGGGCGGAGATAAATCCGACGCCTATGAGGAATACGCTTTATATGGCGGTATGCCGCTTGTTTTAACAAAAAAGAGCGATGCGGAGAAGATGAACTATTTGCACACTCTTTTCACCGAGGTTTATTTCAAAGACATTGTGGAGCGTTATGATATTGAGTTGCCTGATGTGCTCAGCGAATTAACGGATGACCTTTGTTCTTCTGTCGGTTCGCTTACCAATGCAAGCAAAATATCAAATACCTTGCAGACGGTGAAAAATATTAAGGTTTCAGGTACAACCGTTTCCAACTATCTGAATTATCTAATTGAATCGTTTCTGTTCAGCAATGCGAAACGATACGATGTAAAAGGCAAGAAGTATTTTGAATACCCATCAAAGTATTATTGCGCCGACATCGGACTTCGCAACGCAAGACTTAATTTCAGGCAGCAGGAAGAAACGCACATAATGGAGAATATTATATACAATGAACTTCTGTGTCGAGAGTATTCTGTTGATGTCGGTGTTGTAGAAATCGTGAAAACGAGTGTAGGAAAGAGGTCAAAAAAACAGTGCGAGATAGATTTTGTAGTAAACAAGGGTTCTAAAAAATACTATATTCAATCCGCACTAAATGTTTCGGACCCGTCAAAACTTGAAACCGAACTCAGACCTTTGAAGAATACAAAGGATTTCTTTAAAAAGATTATTATCAGCAAAACTTCAATGAAGTCTTGGACGGACGAGGACGGAATACTTCATCTCGGACTTTATGAGTTCTTGCTGAATGTAAATTCCCTCGAATTGTAAACTAAATAGGCTCAATGTCAATAGTTGCGGAAAGCCGAAAAATAAGAATGTATGAAATTTATAAGCAACAGAAATTGTAAAAGAGCAAGTGATACACAACTAAGAACAAGGCACAGCTTACGGAAAAATCCGTTCAGCTGTGCCTTTTATTGTGTTTGTGAAGTTGTAATGCTGTTTTATCACGGCTTTGACAAGAAAAGTGAGTAAGTTTTTTAAAATCATAAAAAATTCGCAAATTGCAATAGGAAGTTTAAACAAATCTTTTAATACCATGACAATTGAACTTGAAATTTGTAAGTTGCCACAATTAGGAGTGTGGTAACAAACATTCGGGTAGCATATGTTTTATCTGATTGCTCTTTGGTGCTATGTCAAATTTCAATTTCAGATTATAAAAATATTATAACCTTTTTTTGCAAAGAAACTCAATAAAATTGGCACAAATGTTATATTAAAAGGCTTTTAAATTGACATTTGCTTTAAAATATGATAGTATGTAAGTATGTAAACTTACATACTATCATAGAAATGGTGGTGATTACTTGATTGTTGATGATTCTATGAAATTCTGTAATTTGCTTGCACAAATGATAAAAGAGGCAAATTTATCAAATGCCAAGTTTTACACTGCACTTGGCATAAAGAAACCTTATTTTTATGATATTTTAAGCGGTAAAGTTAATCCGCCTCCTCCCGATAGACAAATTGCAATGCTTCGGTTATTGAAACCAAAGCCTGAAGAAATAGCGTTGTTTTTTGATTTGGCTGCACAAGAGCGAAATGAAGTGCCCGCTGATATCGCACAAGCTTTAATAAATAAAGATTTGTGCAGAGAATTGAGAAATGGTATAGATTACGAAAAATTATTAAAGAACGGAGAATACAAAAATGAGCGATAATAAAAGAGAACAAGAGAGAACAGAACTTTACCGTACAATATGGGCGCTTGCAAATGAACTTAGAGGAAGTGTAGATGGTTGGGATTTTAAACAATATGTTTTAGGTATGCTGTTCTATAGATATATATCTGAAAACCTTACAACTTATCTCAATAAAGGTGAATGGGAAGCAGGAAATACTGATTTTGATTATGCGAAAATCAGTGATGATGAAGCTTTAAGGGTTAAAAATGATATGGTGCAAGAAAAAGGCTTCTTTATTTTACCCAGCGAATTGTTTGGAAATTTATTAAACAGAATAAAAAAAGCTGATAAAGACGCAAAAGATCAAGCGGAAAAAGACGGCAAAGAAGTAGAAACTGCTGATTTGGATGAGAATTTAAACGAAATATTGCAAACGAACTTTAAAAACATTGAAGCGTCTGCTATAGGTAGTCCAAGCGAAGAAAACTTCAAAGGTTTGTTTGACGATATAGATGTGAACAGCAATAAGCTCGGACCAACAGTTATTAAGAGAAACAAAAGACTTAAAAGATTAATTACTGTTATCGGGGATATGGATCTTGGTAATTATCAAGATAATTCCATTGACGCTTTTGGGGACACCTATGAATACTTAATGGGAATGTATGCTTCTAATGCCGGCAAAAGCGGTGGTGAATTTTTTACCCCACAAGAGGTATCTGAACTTCTGACAAAAATTTCACTTCTTGATAATAATGGTAAAATGAAAACAGAAGTAAACAAAGTATACGACCCTGCTGTGGGAAGTGGCTCATTACTTTTGAAGTTTGCAAAAATTCTCGGTAAAGATAATGTTCGCAATGGATTCTTTGGACAGGAAATCAACATTACGACTTATAACCTTTGCCGTATCAATATGTTTTTACACGATATAGGTTACGATAAATTCAGCATTGAACACGGCGATACTTTGACTGATCCTAAGCATTGGGATGAAGAACCGTTTGAAGCCATCGTTTCAAATCCGCCGTACTCGATTAAGTGGGAAGGCTCTGACAATGGAACACTGATAAACGATCCTCGTTTTTCTCCTGCCGGTGTATTGGCTCCTAAATCAAAAGCGGACTTTGCTTTTATTATGCATTGCCTTAGTTGGCTTGCCACAAACGGGACAGCGGCAATTGTTTGTTTCCCCGGTATTATGTATCGTGGCGGAGCAGAACAGAAAATCAGAAAATACCTGATTGATAATAATTTTATTGAATGTATCATTCAATTACCAGATAATCTTTTTTACGGAACAAGCATTGCAACTTGCATTATGGTTCTCAAAAAATCAAAAGTTGACAGCCAAACTTTATTTATTGATGCTTCAAAAGAATTTGTCAAGTCTACCAACAGCAATAAATTGGGGGATGGAACATCAAGTAATGAGCCTAATAACATTCAGAATATATTAAACGCATATATCAACCGAAAGACTGAAAAGTATTTTACTGCTCTTGTTAAACAGGAAGATATTGAAAATGCAGATTACAATCTATCTGTATCAACTTATGTAGAAAGTGAAGATACAAAAGAAGTTATTGATATAGCTGTCCTTAACCAGCAAATATCTGAAATTGTTCAGCGTGAAAATACATTGCGTGCCGAAATTGATGCGATTATAGCTGAAATTGAGGAGGCGTAATGTATGAGATTATCAGATGTGTTATCAAAACCGATAACAACAGATTATGTGCAAATAGAAGGCTTTTTGGGCAGTAGAAAGCTTAAAACCGGAAATTCTAAAAAAATTGCGGTTGGTAAAGTTGCATTAAATTATTATTGTAATAATTGCGGCGATCAGCGCACATTTTATTCCGGGGAAGACTTGTTCTGTATTGGTGTAAACGAAAAGACTGTCAGTATTGACTGTGTTCTTGAGTGCCCTCGTTGTGGAGCTTCTGTGCAAATGTGGTTCTTGCTTGAGTGCAGAGAGAAAGATAATATACATAGTCAATATCCTTATGTGCGTATTGTAAAAAGAAGCGAAAAATTTTCTGAAGCAGTTTCGCTAAATACTGAAACTTACGGTGATTTTACAAACGCTTTAGAAAAAGCCAAAAAGGCAGCAAGAGAAGGATTTGGAGCAGGGTCTATTGTTTATTTGAGAAAGGTTTTTGAAAGAATTATTACACAAACAGCAGAGGCTGCAAATCCTCCCATTGAAACGAGGAAAGCAAACGGCAATCTTAAACCATTTATTCAGATTCTTACACCGGTAAAAGATCAATGTAATATCATCCCTTCAGAATTTGCTGAAGATGGCTACAAACTCTTTGGTGAACTTAGTGATGTGGTTCATGGAGATTATGACGAAGACGAGGCATTACAAAAATTTGATGCTTTTTATAGACTAGTTACAGGTGTACTGGAAAAAATAAAAACTAACAGAGAACTAATGGATGCGATAGGCACCTTAGGCTGGCATACCGGAGGTGAAGTAAATGAGTAAATTAGAACAACTTATCAATGAACTTTGCCCAGAGGGTGTAGAATATCGAAGACTTGAAAATTGCTGTGAAATCTTGGATAACAAAAGAAAACCTGTAACAAAATCCGCAAGAGAAGCAGGTAAATATCCGTATTACGGAGCAAATGGCATTCAAGATTATGTATCTAATTATATATTTGATGGTACTTTTGTTCTTGTCGGCGAGGATGGTAGCGTTGTAACCGAAATAGGAACCCCTATTGTTACTTGGGCTACAGGAAAAATATGGGTGAACAATCATGCTCATATTATTTCAGAGATAAATGGTGTTTTGCTGCGTTACTTATTTCATTATCTACAAACTGTACCTGTAAAACACTTGATTCACGGCAATATTCCAAAATTAACAGGCGGTGATTTTAGAGCATTAAAAATCGCTGTTCCACCTTTACCGGTACAAGAAGAAATCGTTCGTATATTGGATAAATTTACGGAACTCACTGCGGAACTCACTGCGGAACTCACTGCGAGAAAACAGCAGTATGAGTATTATAGAGATAATTTGTTTGTTTTTTCTGATAATGTTCTTTATAAACCATTACAAGAAATTGCAGATATCGGAACTGGAAGCAGTAATACAAATGAAGAATTAGAAATAGGAGAATATCCGTTTTTTGTGCGTTCACAAGAAGTGAGAAGAAAAGATAGTTATGAATTTGATGAGACTGCAATTATAACTTCTGGAGACGGAGTGGGTGTAGGTAAAATTTTTCATTATATAGAGGGTAAATATGCTTTACATCAAAGAGCATATCGCATTCACATTAACACCGATGATGTCATACCTAAATATTATTTTTATTATATGAAAAGTGCTTTTCTGTCTTATATTGAAAAAAATTCTTTTCATTCATCAGTGACTTCCATAAGAAGACCAATGCTTAACAATTTCCCTGTGCCAATTCCATATCCAGAAAACAAGGAAAAGTCACTTGCAGAACAACAGCGCATAGTTGATATTCTTGATCGATTCGATAAGCTTTGCAATGATATCAGTGATGGATTACCTGCCGAAATTGAAGCAAGACAAAAGCAATATGAATATTACAGAGATAAGCTCTTAACTTTTAAGAAAAAGGAGGCAACGAAAAATGAATAGCTTTAAAATTGTGGCGAGTTCAAACGAAAATACGGTTGTCGCTGAATACACACCTGAAGAAAGAAAAAGCACCGACTATCAAAGCGAAGCGGAACTTGAAAAAGATTTTATAAATCGCCTTGTCAATCAGGGCTACGAATACATTACTATAAAAAGCGAACAAGACTTAATTGACAACCTCCGTACTCAGCTTGAAAAACTTAATAACTACACCTTTTTCGATAAAGAATGGAACGACTTTTACAGCAGTGTTATTTCTAATGGAAATGATGGCATTGTAGAGAAAACCCGCAAAATACAGGAAGACTATCTGCAAAACCTTACCCTTGATAACGGTTATGTGAAAAATATCAAGCTGATAGATAAAACCAACATTCATAACAATCATTTGCAGATAATAAATCAGTACGAAGAAAATGAGGGTGAACGTAAAACCCGTTATGATGTAACGATTTTGGTAAACGGATTGCCGTTAGTGCATATTGAGCTTAAAAAGCGAGGGAATGCAATTCGAGAAGCATTTAATCAAATCAATAGATACCAGCGTGACAGCTTTTGGGCAGGCAGCGGATTGTATCAGTATGTACAGCTGTTTGTAATCTCCAACGGTACGCATACAAAGTATTACTCTAACACAACAAGATTTCAGCATATCAAGGATAACGCAGAGAAAAACGCAGCAAAAAAGAAAAAGACTTCTAATAGCTTTGAATTCACAAGTTATTGGGCGGATGAAAAAAACCGTACCATCCCGGATCTTGTGGACTTTACAAAAACCTTTTTTGCAAAACATACGCTGCTTAATATTTTGACTCGTTACTGTGTATTTACCTCAGAGGATTTATTATTGGTAATGCGTCCTTATCAAATTGCGGCAACTGAAAAAATCCTAAACCGCATTATAGTTTCTACCAATCTCAAAAAAACCGGCAGAAAAGAGGCGGGCGGTTACATTTGGCATACCACCGGAAGCGGCAAGACTTTAACAAGTTTTAAAACTGCACAGCTTGCTAAAGGATTGAATTTCATTGATAAAGTATTGTTTGTTGTTGATAGAAAAGATCTTGACTACCAGACAATAAAAGAATATGACAGGTTTGAAAAAGATGCTGCCAACAGCAACACCTCTACTAAAATTCTGCAAAAACAAATGGAAGATGATAATGCAAGGATCATCATCACAACTATTCAAAAGTTAGATAAATTCATATCTAAGAACAAAGAACATGAAGTTTATAAAAAACATATTGTTATGATTTTTGATGAATGTCACCGTTCTCAGTTTGGAGATATGCACAAGTCGATTACAAAGCACTTTAAGAATTATCATATTTTTGGGTTTACGGGCACGCCGATTTTTCCATCGAATTCTAACAGTTCCAATGCACCGAATATGCGCACTACGGCACAGGTTTTCGGAGGTGAACCGGACGAAAATGGGAACAAAGTAAGACCACTGCACGCATATACCATTGTAGATGCTATTCATGATGGAAATGTCTTGCCTTTTAGAATTGATTATATCAATACGATTAAAAACCCTGAAATTTTATATGACAAGCAAGTAAAAGCAATTGACCGTGAAAAAGCTTTGCTTGATCCTAAAAGAGTATCTGAGATTACACAATACATTCTTGAACATTTTGAGCAGAAAACTTATCGCAATCAAAGCCGTTCCTATTATGACCATAAAGTGATTACGAATGTAGAAAAAATGGCAAAGTCCAAGAATAATACGGTAACAGAGCAAAAAGCAACCGCAAAAGTAAATGGTTTTAATTCAATTTTTGCAGTCGCATCTATTCCGGCAGCGATTGCATACTACAATGAATTTAAAAAGCAAATGGAGGAAACAGGTCATAAATTAAATATTGCTACGATATTCAGTTTTAATCCAAACGAAGAAGATCCGGATGATATCTTGCAAGATGAAAATTTTGACACAAGTGGTCTTGATCGAACTTCACGGGATTTTCTTGACAGTGCGATTGATGATTATAATAAGCTGTTTAATGTTAGCTATGATACATCTGCCGATAAATTTCCCAACTATTATAAAGACGTATCATTGAGAATGAAAAATCGTGAGATTGATTTGCTGATCGTAGTCAATATGTTTCTAACGGGATTTGACGCTACTACCCTCAATACCTTATGGGTAGATAAGAATTTAAAAGATCATGGTTTGATACAAGCGTTTTCCCGTACCAATCGTATTTTGAACTCAGTTAAAACATTTGGAAACATTGTTTGTTTTAGGAACCTTGAAACAGCCACTAATAATGCCTTAGCGCTTTTTGGAGATAAAAACGCAAGAGGTATGGTTATTCTAAAAACTTACAATGAGTATATGAATGGCTATGAAGATGAGCACGGAAAACATATTGAAGGTTATAACGAGCTTGTAGCCAGACTGGTAAATGAATTTCCGATAAGCAGTCAAATCATTGGCGAGGATAACGAAAAAGAATTCATCAAACTGTTTGGTAGCATTTTGAAATTGAGAAATATTTTAAGGTGTTTCGATGATTTTGAAAGCGACAGTTCTGTATCCGTTAGAGATTTACAGGATTATCAAAGCATTTATATTGACTTATATCAAGATTATGCTAAAAAAAGCGACATTGAAAAAGAACGAATCAACGATGACATTGTCTTTGAAATTGAACTTATTAAGCAGGTCGAGGTCAATATAGATTATATCTTGATGCTCGTTGCCAAATATCACGAATCAAACTGTGAGGATAAAACGATTCTTGCTAATATTAATAAATCAATAGATGCAAGTGTTGAGCTGCGCAGCAAAAAAGCTTTAATTGAGGGATTTGTTGCCCAAATGACAGTAAAAACAGATGTTGAAAAGGACTGGAAAGACTTTGTTAAAAAGCAAAAAGAGGAGGACTTAGAAACAATCATCAAATATGAAAAGCTAAAACACGATGAGGCTCAAAAATTTATAGAGAACTCATTCAGAGATGGTGAAATAAAAACCACAGGAACAGATCTTGATAAAATATTACCGCCAATTTCAAGATTTTCAGGTGGTTCAAATAGGGCTTTGAAAAAACAAACTGTCATTGATAAGCTAAAAGACTTTTTTGAAAAATATTTCGGCTTAGTATAACACAAAATCCGCTACCAGTTAGAATTTGGTAGCGGATTTAACTATATAAAAATTAATTTAGAATTTACAATTTCTCTTGTTCTGTTGCAAACATTGTTCATTTGTGCAACCCATTCCATCTGATCTTTTGCCTTAAGTTCTTCTGTTATATTGTCGCGTTCTGCTAGTTGCTTTACGATTTGAAAAAACATATTTTCAGCCTGATTTTCAATATCGACAAGATAGTCATTTAGTTTCTCGCTTGTCAACAGGTTCATATAAATAATTTTGAACCGACCCCAAAAAGTTAGACCAAGAATCTAACGATTTGGAGTTCGGTTCATGGATCTTTACTCTGCAAAATTTGTATTGTTTTAAAAAAATAGCAAATAACAAAGGTTATTTGCTAAAAAACAAAAAATAATTAAAGCCTAACTTTTTGGGGGTACATCAGTTTTATGACTGCTATGTCACCTTCTGCAGAAAAGGTGTGGATTGATATATCCGTTGGATTCTAAAAACATTTTGCGAAATTAGCACCCTCTACTCGGAAGGTGACTAGTTCACTAAAAGTGTACCGTTGTATGAGTCAAAACTAATTATACATAAAGGAGTATGTCGAATTATTAATAGTTATGTTACGAGTCAATAGGCTCTTTTTTTATACCCAAATTTAGGTCGTAAAAGGCTAATAACAGGTGATTTGTACAAATACAAGTATTTTATATTGTCAGAGTTCACAAAAATAAAACAACTTTCAAAAATATATTTACAACTTCGCATAATGTGATATATAATAACATTATGCGAATAAAATATATGCTAAACCAATAACATATTCGCCGTATAAACAAAGCAAGGTGATAAAAACAATTTTTAGTAAAAATTAAAATGAGGTGATAGTTGTAATTTAATTGCGGAAACTGACAACAAGATTTAGATTTAAGGAGGAAAGTATGAATAAAAAATTAAAAAAACTTGTTTCAGGAACATCGGTAACTTTATGTGCATTGATTGCATTTTCATTGCCAACACAAGTGTTTGCACAAAATCTGCCGATAAATACAGAAGTTAAAACTCAAACTCCGAATGAAGAACAATCTTCTGATGAATACAAAACCGGAAACATTCTTTCAGAAATCAAAGACGAGAGAGATGAATATTCAAAGCAGTTCCGTTTGGATGACGGCACTACAATGGCTGTAAGTTATAAGGAGCCTATCCATTACAAAAATGCGGCAGGAGAATGGGTTGATTATGATAACAGCTTGAAAAATGAAACCGTAAATTCAGCATCCCCTGATGAAGTTACAGAGGAATATACTAATAAAAAGAGCGATTTTAAGGTTAATTATTCTAAAAAATCCAAAGAGAACTCTATGGTTAAAATCAAGGACGATAACCAAAAAATCAGTTGGGGATATAAGGATACAAACAAAGTAAAGTCAACTATAGTAAACAATGATGAAGAGCTGACAGATAATGACAAATTTACAACATTAAAAAACCTTACATCTGAAATCACATACGAAAACATTTATGATGATGTAGATGTTCAGTATTTTACAACCACAACAGGTGTAAAAGAAAATATTATATTAAAGAATAAGAATGCAAGGAGCGATTTTTATATTCAGTATAAATTTAATAATCTTACTGCAAAATCTGTAGATGACAAAACAGTAGAATTATTGAATTCTAAAGGTGACGCTGTGTATAAAATTGAAGCACCTTTTATGTTTGATAATGACGGCAAAACAAGTACGGACTTAACATTATCAATAACAGAACAGAAGAAAAATAAGCTTACGCTCAAAGTTTCTGCAGATAAAAAGTTCCTTTCGGATTGTAGTTATCCTGTAACTATTGATCCGCAATTTACAACAAGTCAAAACTGGCAGAAATCCCAGTGTACATATGTTGATTCATCAAAGCCGTCAACTTGTTTCGGCTATGGCAGTACCAGTGGCTATACAGGTACTGTTAATGTCGGAACATGGGGTAACGGAATGTACCGTACATATTTTAAAATGAATTCTTTGCCGACACTTAACAAAGGTGATATGGTAGTAGAAGCACATCTGAATTTACATTTGATAAATAATGATTTTTATCAGGATATGAATATCGGTGCGTATTCTCCTAACGGTTCTTGGTCACAGGATAAATTAACATGGAAAAATCAGCCGTCATACAATTCAAATGTTGTTGATTATGAAACATTTACTAAAAATGAATCAGAGACTTGGCATAGTTGGAATGTAACTTCTTGTGTTAAGCGTTGGTATAACGGCGAAGCAAATAACGGCATTATGTTAAAATCACTTGATGAAAGTAACGAAATGCAGTGTGCTGAGTTCTATTCATCAAACTATCCATCAACATCAACTCCTCGTCCGTTATTTACTATTGTTTACAGAAACAACAAAGGTCTTGAAGATTATTGGACATATTCAAGTTTTTCTGTTGGTTCAGCCGGAACAGCATATGTAAACGATTATTCAGGTAATTTGACATTTGTAACTTCTGATGCATCAACAGCAAGCGGATATGCTCCTGCGTCTGTACAGCATGTATATAACGGATATATGGCAGGAGATAAGTATTCAAAAACTACACCGTATGTCGGTCGAGGTTGGCGACTTAATATACAACAAACATTGTTACCGTCAAGTGAATATGGTTTAACAGGTACAAGTAAGGATAATTATCCATATGTATATACTGATGAAGACGGTACAGAACATTACTTTTACAAGAAAACTGAAAATGGGAAAACGAAATATCTTGATGAAGACGGCTTAAAGCTTGAACTTACTACATCAGGTAGTGGAAGTAGCAAGTATGCTATTAAAGATGAGAAAGATAATTATATTTACTTTAATACCAAAGGTCTTCTTACAAGTACAAAAGACTCCAATGGTAATAAAACGACAATAAATTATGCTTCAGACGGTACTACAATAAATTCTGTTACAGACGGAAGTAATAAGAAAATATTACTTCAGCAGACAGCAGGAAGTGATACTAAATATATTAGATATACGGTTGATCCGGCAGGAAGGAAAACTGAATTTAGAGATAGTAGCGGTCTTTTATATCAAATCAATAAACCTGACGGTAGTCAAATAAAACTTACATACGACAATGACAAAGCGTTGAAATCAATTACAGATATCGACGGATACAAAGTAGTGTTTGAGTACACAAGTACAGCATCGGGTAAGAAAGTATCTGCAATTCAGGAATACGGTAAAGACGGCACAGCAGGTCAGAAAATTACATTTGACCGTACAAAGTATAATACAACGGTTAAAAAGACATACGGTGCGGATGGAATCGCAAACACGGATGACGATTTAACTTCAACATATCAGTTTGATGAGTTCGGTAGAACAATCTCCATAAAAAGCGAGACAAAAACAAGAGATTTAGGTGCGTCTGTTTATACTTACACAGACGGCGTAAAGAATTCTGCTGCAGACAATATCAAAATGTTAAATAAGGTTAACTCAAACTATTCAACAGGTTCAAATTCAGTTAACCTTATTTCAAATTCCAATATGGAAACCGATTCTTCTTGGATTAAATCGGCTTGGGGTGAATCAAATACATTTGAGAAAAAATATGACACATCACAGCATTACTTCGGCAAACAATCCCTTGCAATTTCTGTATCAAAATATGAAGGAACATCAAGAGGAAGAGTGTATCAGGATATCAGCAACACAGTTTTAGAGCCGGGAAAAACTTACACACTTTCAGGTTACATAAAAACGGTAGGTGTTGTAAACGGTTCGTCTGATAATGCAGGTGCGTTTATCTGTGCTGAATCTCATAATTCTGACGGCACATTTACACCTTCATATTCTGATTTTGTAGTTGGAAATACCGATTCAGCTGTAGATAACGGTTGGCAAAGAGTTAGTACAACTTTTAAAGTGCCTAAAAATTCCAGCAAAACACGAATAAACCTTGCTTTAAAGCAGTCAACAGGTACAGTGTATTTTGATGGAATTCAGCTTGAATCCTACACAGTAGCAAATAACTACAATATGCTTGAAAATTCAGGATTTGAAAAGTATTCGTCAAACGGATTGCCAACATCATGGTATGACGGATATTCTACTCTGAATAATGCAATTGATTGTAAAAGCGAAGCACACCAACAAGGAAAATATTCTTTCCGTATAAAAGGTGAAGCCGGCAAAGTAAAAAGTATCTGTCAGAATGTAAATATTACAGGAAAAGAAGAAGATACATATATTGTCAGCGGTTGGGCATATGCAAATGCTGTTCCAAAGAATAAGGATGATACGAGGAAGTTTAAAATTTCCGTAAAAATCACTTATTCGGATAACTCAACAAAGTACAAAACACCTGCACCGTTTAATTACTCGATTTCAGGTTGGCAATACACATCTGCAGCTTTTAATTTGAGTGACGGAACAAATAAAGTAAAAACTCCTAAAACCATAACAATATATCTCAGTTATCAAAATCAGGGAAATTATGCGTATTTTGATAATATTTGTCTTGTAAAAGACAACGCAATGAGTTATACTTATGATAAAGACGGAAAAGTTATCAGTGTAGTTGATAATTCTAAAAAGCAGTCAACTATGGAGTATAAAAATTCCGACTTAACAAAGAATATTGATGCTAAAGGCTACGCTTATGAGTACACATATGACGATAATCATAATGTAACTAAAATCGAAAGCCAAACGCATATGAATTATAACTACACTTACAGTACGAAAGGCTTGGCTACATCACTTGAAGTAAAGTGTGGCTCTAAAGTAACAGATGTAGGTATATTAAAAAGTGAAGTTACTTATGATTCAAACGGCTTGCTTTCAAGTGCAACCGATCAGGACGGCAACAAGGTTGAGTATAAATATGACGGTAACAAAGGTACCCTCACGCAGACAACAGATAAGCTTGACAGCAAAAATCCTGTTGTAACAGACTATACTTATGACAGCAATACCGATCAAATTAAGTCGGTTAAGCAGTCTGACAGTAGCGGCAACGAGTATTCAATCGCATACTCTTATTCATCAAAATCAAAGTTACTTGAAAAAATCTCTCGTGACGGAACTGATTATTCAATTAAGTACGATGAATTCGGCAATAAGATTGATTCAAAGGTTGGCTCACAGTCGCTTGCAAGCTATTCTTATGGTGCAAACAACGGACCTATTTTAAGCTCAACCTACGGTACAGGTCAAAATGTAAGTTATGCTTATGATGAATTTGGTAATGTGAAAACCAGAAAGTATAATGGAAAAACTGCGTTTAACTGGTATTCCGACCGTGGCGGTAATATAATTCGTGAAAACGATTATCTTAATAAACGCTTGACTGATTTTACCTATGACGCAACGGGCAGACTTGTTCGTCAGACTGTTGCTGACTCATCTGTAACAGGAAGTTCCAACAAGCTCTTGTTCGGCTTTGAGTACTCATATGACCTTAATAATAACATTACACAGATTGTTACAAAGACAACGGATAAAACTGTAAAGAACAAGTTCACATTTGGAAAAGATAACCTGCCTGCAACTTTCACTTTAAGCACAGGTAAAAAGGTTAATTATACTTATGACGGACTTAACCGTCTTACAAAAACATCACTGACTACTTCCACCAATACACCTATTGATACAACATACACTTACTTTGCGAGTAAGCGTGGTTCGGGTTATACAACTACAAAGTTGAAATCCGAAACTATCAACGGTGAGAAGTATGAATATAAGTATGATGCACATAGTAATATTACAGATGTTACCAAAGACGGAGTTTTACAGTATCATTACGGTTACGATATGATGAATCAGCTTGTTAGCGTAGATGACAAGCTGAACGGCAAAGTTTATAAGTATACTTATGATGCAGGCGGTAACCTTATATCCGAAACTGTTACCGATTCAAACGGTACAACAAGCAATGCGTATGAATACAACAATTCAAATTGGGGAGATGTTCTCACATCATATAACGGACAGAGCATAACCTATGATGAAATCGGTAATCCGCTTACATACCGTGACGGAATGTCGATGACATGGAAGAACGGCAGACAGCTTGCAACACTCACAAACGGTGATACAAGCATAAGCTATGGCTATGACAGCGGTAGTGTTCGTACAACTAAAACCGTAAATGGTGTAAAATACACATATGCGTACCTTAACGGTCAGCTATTATATGAAACCCGTGGCGACGCAAAGTTCTATTATTCATATGATGCAAACGGTATTTTGTATAATGTCAGATACACTTTGACTGACGGCGATACCGAGTATTCATATTACTACACCCATAATTCCCGTGGTGATATTGTCGGAATTTATAACGGAGTGGGTGAACTCAAAGCGCACTATGAATATGACGCTTGGGGTAATGTGATTTCTATAACCGATAATAACGGAAATGCAATTACAAACCCGAACCATATCGGTAATTTGAATCCGTTCCGTTACAGAGGTTATTATCAGGACACAGAAACAGGTCTTTACTACCTGATGAGCCGTTACTATGACGCCGTAACCCACCGCTTTATCAACGCCGATGGTTATTTCCAGTCAGGCGGAAGCATTTTAGATGCTAATACTTTTGCTTATTGTGGTAATAATCCAGTTAATCTTTCTGATCCAAATGGAGAGCATTCTTGCGGTGCTCCTACTTGCCCAAAATGCGATTCTACACGTAGAGCTTTTTTACAAACCGAAAAAGGAATAAAATTATATAATAAGTGTCATGGTACAAATTATTATGGAGTGAATGACAAAGGGGATTTTATAAAGTACAAACAATCCTCAGGTTCGACTGGAGCTACACATGCAGTTAGTACGATTAATTCTGGGCTTAGTACAGCAGCAGGTGCGGTTGCAAAAGCACCAAAACCTTTTTTAGCAGCGTTAAAATTCAATGCGGCTCTTTCAGCTCCATTCAGTATATTTTCAATTAGTGTTGATACAGCAGTTAATTTTTCTAATCCTTTATTAACCGACTCACAAAAAGGTTTATTATTTGGATTTGATATTCTTATGGCTGGTGTAGGTATTTTGGCTTCTACATGTTTTCCCGGAATAGGAGGTATGGTGTGTTCAGTGGTAGCTTCTTTAGTAACAACTTCCTTATCGACATATTGGAGTAATAAATGGAGTAGTGAAAATGAAAGAAAGTGGTGTGGTGTGTAAAAAAAAGAAAGTATATCTACTTTCTCTTTTGCTTTTTTTGATTTCTTATTTGATTACAGTTGTTAATATGGTTGTTAATATTATTACTGGTGGCTTTCATTTATACATTTTTAGTATTTTGAGCTTTATGTTACCATGCTATAAATCTATTAAAACAACAGATGTGTTTGGCATTGTTTTAACAATATTGTTACTCTTGATTAGTTTTTTGCTCATATTTTTTACTGTAAAATATGATGTGTTAAAATATGACCAAAGCAAAAGACCGTTGTGTTATACGAGCTTAATCTTGTGGTATTGTATAACTCAAATATTGTCTTTGTGGATACTGGCTGATTCGCATTTGCAAAATTATATTTATTTGTCTGTCGCCGAATTTTATGAAAGTGAAGAGTTACAGTACATATACTCAATAGTTATTTTTGCAATATATCAAATCATTATAGGCTTAAAGCGAATGTATGATTCTAGAGAAGCATATGACGCAACCAATATTTCAATCGTTCCACCTTTTGAAAAGTATTTTACTGAAAAAACTATTTTTTGTTACACCGTTCCTAATTATATATTTTCCTGTATAGGAGTCTTATCAATTATATATATTAGGTATGTTTTTATCGACAGTTATGCAATTAGCTTTTGGATTTTTATTTTCTGTGTGCTTTTTAGTTTATGCCTTCTGCTTGCAACTTTAATAAAATATCGCCAGATTGTAAAATATAGAGGTGTCGAAATAATTGTAAGAAAGAATTTTAAAATATCTATTTTTCTGCAATTGAAATTAGTTTTTTTGATATTTTGCACATATTGTATAACGTTGTTGTTCGCTTGATTTTTGATATTGGGTAGAACATTTGCTGAAAGGAGGCTCGAAAGAGCCTCCTTTGACCCAAAAAAAGCAACCGGTGGCTAACCTTCCTAAAAAACAAACACAATGTAGATCTTGTGGCAGACCAATAGGCAAGAAATATGCATGGCAATGTAAAAATCCTACATACTATTAATTTTATTTAATTTAATGTGAGGTTTATGGTTTAATGATTTTTAATATTTTTGGAGGCTTAGTTAAAAGTCTGGGTGTTTACAGACATAGTCCTCTGCTTTTAGCTGTATTTTTAATAATTCAACTTATCTGTATTATTGTTTCATGTATATTTGACAATATGTATTTTAAGTCTGTCATTTCTGAAACTTCTTTCACAAATAAGAGGTATAACAGAGTTAAACATTTTGTGTATGATACGATTGTTAATCTGTCAAACAGTATGTTTGTTATTATGGTTGATGAAAAAACTAATATAGTTTCTCCTGCACTTTACACAAAGAAAAGCAATAAAATTTCTATGATAAACAGAAATGCTGAATATACTGTATTTGAGCATATTGATTTTTCTGAGAGTCATTGCCCAAACGAATACAAATTTATCAGAGCTTGTAAATTGCGGGATAAAAAGACAGGTGAGCAGGTTCTTTTTGTAGCAGTGCCAAATCGTGAAACTGATATTCTTGCGTATTCCGATTCTTTACATAAAGCTGACAAAACCGTAACTTTCGGTAAATTTAGAATATTCTGTTTTGTCGAATCTGAAAATAATTCCTATACGGGTTTGCTTGTTGATTCGGAAAAAATCCATCTTGAAAAAACAAAGAGAAAAGGTATGTACTTTATAGGTTTGGATGAAGTTTCAAAAACAAATCAAAAGTCAAAAAAAGTAATATAATTTGTTAAAAACTATCTTAAGTTACATTCAGACAAAGTATCAGTCGGAATAGGGTAGAACATTTGCGGTAAGGAGGCTCGAAAGAGCCTCCTTCTTAATGCTTGAATAGAATACAAGCAAAATTCAAAACATAATATATGACAGACTGTTCTGTACGATGAAAATGTTAGATAGAAAACGCATAAAATAGCAACAAAATAGTTTGACTAATATATAATAT
>ENA-OPMG01001056-OPMG01001056.1-human-gut-metagenome-genome-assembly--contig:-NODE-1056-length-18415-cov-4.352288_pt1 | contig 18415 bp, 18 predicted proteins | sample MGYA00241522_ERZ501741 | MGnify/ENA primary metagenome ERZ501741 (study PRJEB25962, sample SAMEA2042616) | human gut metagenome | biome: human gut; feature: human-associated habitat; material: faeces...
GTTTTATTTGTCGGTCGTTCCGAGGCGGATATGGAATCAGTTGTGTACCAAAGTCCCGATGTTTTCTCCTTCCATTACTTTTTTCAGGTTGCCGTACACGTCCATGTTGAAAACGTAGATGGGCAGATGGTTTTCCTTGCACATCGTAGTTGCGGTGAGGTCCATTACTTTCAGGCCTTTGTGGTAGATTTCATCGTATGTGATTTCACTGAACTTCGTGGCCGTGGGGTCTTTTTCCGGGTCGGCCGTGTACACGCCGTCCAGCATCACGTCGGCTTCGATTTCAATGCCGCGCAACGAGGAACCCGTGTCGGTCGTGAAATAAGGATTGCCCGTGCCGGCGCTCATGATAACCACTTCTCCGGCTTCCATGCACTCGATGGCTTTCCATTTGTTGTAGAATTCGCCGATAGGTTCCATGCGGACCGCCGTCAGTACGCGTGCCTTTACGCCTGTCGCTACCAATGCCGAACTCAAGGCAAGGCTGTTGATAACGGTTGCCAGCATGCCCATCTGGTCGCCTTTTACGCGATCGAAGCCTTTGTTGGCGCCACTCAGCCCGCGGAAAATGTTTCCGCCGCCGATGACGATACCGATTTGTACGCCCAGTTCATGAATTTCCTTAATCTGTGCCGCATATTCGGCAAGACGTTTTTCATCAATGCCGTATTGCTTTTCTCCCATCAGGCTTTCACCGCTGAGTTTCAATAAGATTCTTTTGTATGTTGCCATAGTTTATTAATTTATTTCGCTTAGCGGCAAAGATAGGAAAATAATGCCAATCACTATAAATAATTTTCAGTTATTCTTTCAGCGTATAGTCACCGGCTTCCGCGCTTACTGCGGCTTGCAATTCATCCAGTGTTTTTTCTCCTTCCGAAAACTCTACGGTTGCCACCGGGGGATTAAGGCTCACAGTGGCATGTACGCCGTCCATGCCGTTCAATGCTTTTTCCACATGCATGCGGCAGTGGTTGCACATCATGCCTTCCACTTTGAATTCTTTCTTCATGACTTTCTTTGTCAATGGTTTCACTTCATTGTCAGGCTTTGCCGCGTTGCCGATGGCGGGGCTTTCTGCTATTTCTATCTTTTTCCTCTTCAGCCGCAGCTGTTGGTAACTACGCTGACACTGCTGAATGCCATGGCAGCGCCTGCTATCATGGGATTCAGCAGGAAACCGTTGACAGGGTAGAGCACGCCGGCTGCGACGGGTACACCTATTATGTTATAGATAAATGCCCAAAACAGATTTTGACGAATGGTGCGTACGGTCAGCTTGGAGAGTTTCAGCGCTTCCGGTATTTTGGTCAGGTCGGAAGATATGATAGTCATTTTGGCTACATCCATTGCGATGTCGCTTCCTCCGCCCATGGCGATGCTGAGGTCGGCTTGTGCCAGGGCTGCGCTGTCGTTGATGCCGTCGCCCACCATTGCCACTTTCTTGCTGTTCTTCTGTAAGTTGCCGATAAAGGCTGCTTTTTCTTGCGGCAAGACTCCTGCCTTATAATGGAGGATACCGGCTTTGTGGGCAATTTCCTGGGCGGTGGCTTCATTGTCGCCCGTCAGCATATAGACTTCGATGCCGGCTGACTGCAATTCGCTGACGGCCTGTATGGATGTCGGTTTGATGCGGTCTGTAATGCCTGCTATTGCCAATGCTTTTTCATGGTCGGCAAACCAGATGACGGTTTGTGCATCCGCCGTCAGGCGGGCAGCGCCCTCACACAGTGATTGACTGATGCTAATCCGGTGTTCTTCCAGCAATTTCCGGTTACCGGCATAATAGGTTTTTCCATTCCGTTCGCCTCGTACGCCTCTGCCGGTGATACTCTCAAAGTTATCGATCTTCACAGTCCGGGCATTTCTAAAGTGGCGGACTACCGCTTCGGCAAGCGGATGTTCCGACAATTTCTCCAAGCTGTAAAAAATGTCTTCTGTGTCCGCCGCCTGCGCAGCTTGTATCCAATCACCGACCACCGGTTTTCCTTCGGTCACTGTTCCGGTTTTGTCCAGCACCACCGTATCAATCTTTTTGGCGATTTCCAGACTTTCGGCGTCTTTTATCAGGATGCCTCTTTCCGCACCTTTACCGATGCCTACCATAATGGCGGTAGGGGTGGCAAGTCCCAGTGCGCATGGGCAGGCAATGATGAGTACCGTAACCAGTGCCAGCAGTCCATGCGTAAATCCGTTCTGTCCGTCCAGCAGTATCCAAGCTACGAATGATAATACGGCAATTCCGATGATGACCGGCACGAAGATGGCGGCAATCCTGTCCACCAACTGCTGAACGGGGGCTTTGCTGCCTTGTGCATCTTGTACCATGTGGATGATTTTAGCCAGCAGCGTATCCGTTCCTACCTTTTCCGCGCTGAACCGGAAACTTCCTTTCTGGTTGATTGTTCCGGCAAAGACTTTGGCATCCTTTTGTTTGGCTACCGCTACCGGTTCGCCACTCAGCATGCTTTCGTCCACATACGAGCTGCCTTCCGTAACTATGCCGTCTACGGCAATCCTTTCTCCCGGTTTCACTAAGATGATGTCGCCGGGACGGATTTGTTCAATCGGGACAATCCTTTCCGACGAAGAACCGGTGATGACTGTAACTGTTTTGGGTTGCAGCCCCATGAGTTTCCTGATTGCGGAGGAAGTGTTTCCTTTGGCCTTTTCCTCCAGCAGGCGTCCCAGCAGGATAAAGGTGATGATGACGCTTGCAGCTTCGAAGTAAACGTGCGGGTGAATGCCTCTTTCCAGCCAGAATTCGGGGAAAAGCATGTTGAACAGGCTGAACAGGTAGGCTATCCCGGTACTGTTGGCCACCAGTGTGTCCATGTTGGCGCTGCCATGTTTCAGTTGTTTCCATGCACTGGCGAAGAAGCCTCTTCCCAGCCAAAAGACGATGGGAGTGGAAAGCAGCCACATGACGGGATTGGCATACGGCATATCCATGAAGAACATGCCGATGAGCATGACCGGTACGGACAGGGCGATGGCCCATGTGGTACGGAATTTCAGTGCGCGATACTTTTTGTCGTGCGCCTGTTCCACTTCGTCCGGCATATTTTCATCCTGCTTTATCAGTAAGTCGTATCCGGCAGCCTGTACGGCCTGCTGCAAGGTTTCGGGTGAACAGTTTTGAAGGTCGTATTCCACAGTTGCCATTGCCGAAGCGTAGTTTACGACCGCTTTTCGGACGCCGGGCTGATGATTCAGCGTCTTTTCCACTCGTGCGGAACATGAAGCGCAACTCATCCCTAATACGGGAAAAGTTTCTTGAACAATGTCTTTATTTGCCATAAGGTTGTATATAATTATTTGCTCCGGATAAACTGTCGGTTTAATAGGGATAAACTTGAAGTTTAATAGGAATAAACCGGCAGTTTAGCTGGGTTAAACTTTTCATGGAACAAAGATACGTCAAGGAAGTTGTCGGCGGTTTGGATATTTAGGATATTTAAGTCAATAAGCGCAAGCGGCTCATGGCTGAGTGAAGTTCTCCTTTATGATTTTGGGGCTGAGCAGGGTCTGCACAACTCCCCGCATGGCGAGATAAACAAGAAAAGCGAGCCACAAAGCATGGTTGCCTAAAACCGGGCGGAGTCCGTAATATACAACAAAGAAACTGATTGCCGCTATTGCCATGGATGCCAACATGCCGCGTGTTGCCGTAGCGCCGATGAAAATGCCGTCCCAGATAAAGGCAGCTATTCCGGCAACAGGAATGGCGAGCGCCCAATAGAAATAGGTGCCGGCGGCGGACACCACATCCTTGTTGTCGGTCAGCAGTCCCAAAAAGGCGTTGCCGCCCAATGCGTAGACCAGTGTGAAAAACGCTGCCAGCCAGCCGCCCCAGATGAACAGGTGCCGGGTGGTGTTGGTAAATGCTTTCCGGTTACGGGCACCTATATATCGTCCGCTCAGTGCCTCTCCCGCATAAGCAAAGCCGTCCATGACATAGGAGAACAGGGTGAAGAGCTGCATCAGCAATGTGTTTACCGCAAGGATAATTTCGCCTTGTGAAGCGCCTGCCGAGGTGAAGAACAGCGTAACGGTGACCAGGCACAATGTCCGTAAGAATATGTCGCGGTTCACTTGGAAAAAGCGCATCATCGCCTCCTTTTGCAGTACGCCTTTCCAAAGGATATATTTTTTGAGTTTCCCGTAACGGCTCATCCACAGTACAAGTCCCATGATGAAGCCTGCATACTGGGCTATCAGCGTTCCGAAAGCCACACCTTCCACTTTCATCTTGAAAAAACAGACAAAGCTGAGGCTGGCTATGATATTCACAATGTTCTGTGTAATGGCTATGTACATGGGAATACGCGAGTTCTGCATACCGATAAACCATCCGGAGAGCCCGTATAGTCCCAGCATGGCCGGAGCTCCCCAAATGCAGATATGAAAATAGAGCGTGGCCATTTCCCTGACCTCTGCTGTGGGGTGGATAATAAGGAAAGCGGCTTGCCTGATAGGGACTTGCAGCAGGATGAGGCAAAGCGCTACGGCCAGTCCTATGCCTACGGAACGCATCAGCAACCGAACAATTTCCGGTAAATCCCGTTTACCATAAGCCTGTGATGTCATACCGCTGGTTCCCATGCGCAAAAAGCCGAATATCCAATAGATGATATTGAACAGCATGCCGCCTACCGCAATGGCACCGATATAGGCGGGAGATCCGAGGTGGCCAACGATAGCCACATCGATTAGACCAAGCAAAGGTACGGTTATATTCGATACGATGGAAGGCAGGGCTATCTGCAATATCTGTCTGTCTATATGCTTCATTTGTAATATCTTATTTAAGAGGGAACAAAGGTACGCAGAAAAAGAAAAAAACTGTGGGAAAGATTAACTATATTTCTACTTTCGACTATTGATGGTTGAGGAGGAATTTGGTAAATTTGTGGGTGATATCCTATGGGGGTATTTCAGGCTGTTGAACTATATATACTAAAAAAAATGAAGACCTTAACTTTACTTATCTTTGGGTTCTTGTTGTTCCCGATGTCACTTTCGGCACAATCGGTGGATGTCTTGTTGCAGAAGGTGTCCGAAGCCCTGTCTGCAGGTAAGGATGACTATGCCGTCAGCCTGTTCCGTCAGGCGGCGGGAGCCGGAACGGAACAGACGGAGATGTATTATTGGACGAATGTTGAGAAGAACAGTGCGGTGGCTCCCCGTTTTGTGCGGGAACTGGCTGCTTATTACAAGGACAAGCGGAATTATGACAAAGCGTATCTTTTTTATAAGGAATGGTTGCAATACAATCCGGAAGATGTTTCGGGTCTTGTAGCCTGTGCGGAGATGCAGATGATGCGCGGAGAGACGAAAGATGCCCTGAAACTCTATGAGGAGGTGTTGACATTGGATGCGGATAATCTTCAGGCGAACATCTTTTTGGGCAACTATTACTATTTGCAGGCCGAACAAAAGAAGAAAACGCTGGAAGAGAATTATAAGAAAATCGTATCTCCCACCCGAATGCAATATGCCCATTACCGCAACGGATTGTCGGACGTGTTTTCCAACGGGTATGGCAAAGCCAAGGGCTATTTGCAGAAAGTTCTCCAACTCTTCCCGTCCACAGAGGCAGGGAAGACGCTGGACAAGATTAAAAAAATGGAACTGGAACTGAAATAACCGGTTCCATTTTTTTTCTATTATTGCTTCATATCTTATTCCATCACGCGGATAGGTAAATCCAGTGGGCCGTCATAGGTTGCACGTGTGCTTGTCAACCCTTTCTTCGGTCCCGGTATAAGTGGACTGTAAGTAAGGATATGGCGTACTCTCGCTTTCTGTTGGGCGGTGAACTCATTCAGATAACTGTAAGCGTAATCCATGATATTTCGTGAAGTAAAGTCTATATTCTGTACACAGTCATGGCGGCGGGCAAGATCTTCAAAAGAGATAGGTCCGTTTTGTTCAACCAGTGCTTTTACCCATGTCTCGTAGGCTTTTCGGTCGTAAGTATAGGTGTCTGTACAATAATCTGTATCCGCGCAAGCATCGACATCATCCTCCTCCGATTCGGAGAATACGTGGTATAAACCTAAATAATGTCCCAGTTCATGGGCTAACGTAATAGCCATGTCGTTCTGATTGGGTATTGTGGTAGTGGACTCCTCGTAAATATAAGAATTGTTGATGGATACGCAATAAGCGTACTTGAGATTATCTCCTGTCAGAAATCGAGAATCGGTTTCGGTACCCGATAAAGGATTTTTTGTAGGAGAATATGGAAAATGGGATACTCCCATTACGTCAGCATCCGTAAATTTGTATACCATTATATTGATATAGTCGTTTGGTTCCCAAATCAGGTAGTTGTAAGTTCGGTTGTTGCTGAACATGAAATCATTGATATCAATGGCGGCAGTATTCCATTCGATGCGTTCCACACCCGGTTCAGGCAATGTTTTCCCCTTAGGGTCTTCTGTGGCAAGTACAAATTCCAGGTTCATATTTGCACTGTTGGCTCCTGCATTCCGGTAAAGTTCGTTCACTCTCTTTAGAATTTCGGATAATCTCCCAACCTCGACATATTGGTTCTTATCGTTTTTGTCGTGATAGAGCACATGGAAAATAACCGGGAGTTTATAATGATATGTTTCGGGATTGAAAGAAGCGGTAATACCATTCTGGGTAATTTTGATAGCCTGACTTATGCCGCCGTTCGAAGGAGTTATTGTGATTGTTGCATTCCTCGTGGTTTCCTCTAAGTTTGCCTCTATTTCTAATGTGAGCTTTTGATTGCCCGAACCTTTTGCCGGAGTGACATTGCACCATTTTGCAGTTTTGGATACGGTCCAATCCGAGCTACTGATAATATCTACTTCCAACGTCGTTCCGTCACAACTGATATTGTTGAACGATGATTGTGATACTTTTAAAGAATCATTTTCAGAATCGTCACAACTATAGAGGATGAGGCAGAATGTAGAGATTAAAAATAATAATTGTCTTTTCATAGCTGAATCTTTCTTGTCTAAAACATCTTTGGCAAAGATATTGTTTTATTTCAGTTCATCAGGTTTTCTACTTTTAAAGTATATATTGCACCTCTTTAAATAAATACTCCCTTTCTTTCCCGTTCTCGTCTTCCAGAACAAAACGTCCGTCTTGTTCCACGCGTAGCAGGCGGGCGGAAAACTTGCCGTTGGCATCTTCGTAAAGATGGAATCCCCGGCGGCGGAAAAGGGCGCGGGCATAGCGGGCTGATATTTCGGCGGCATAGGTGTTGCGCTCTTCTGTTTGCAGACCGTTGTAGTAGATTTGCACCCGCTTCAGTATGTGTGCCAGTATTTCATGGCGGTTATGCTCTTTTCCGGTAATTTGTTTCAGGGATACAGGATTTGGAGCATCGCTGTGGAATTCTTTCTGATTGATATTGATTCCGACGCCTGAGATGCAGCGTCCGATGAAATGGCCGGAAAGGTCATTCTCTATCAGTATGCCGCATATCTTCTTGTCCCTCCAATAAATATCGTTGGGCCACTTTATCGTGATTTCGTCCGACCACCTGTCCAGCTCCTCTTTGATGGATAAAGAAATGATCTGCGATAGAATGAACTGGCAGCGTGCCTCCAGAAAGGTAGGGTAGAGCACAAAGCTGAAAAGCAGGTTCTTTTCTTTTTCCGCTTCCCAGCTGTTGCCGCGCTGGCCTTTACCTGCTGTCTGGAATTCGGCCGAAACCGTAGTAAGTTCGGCAACAGCCTTTTGCGGGTTGTTGCATAGTTGGCTGATATACCGGTTGGTCGAGTCTGTTTCGTCCAGCACAATCAGCGGATAAGGAAATGTTTCAGGGCAGGGCTTCATATTCATTGCGCATTTTTTTGGTGAATTTCTTTATTACTTCTTCATAAGAATGGTCCATCAGGTGCTTTATCAGTCTGTCATCTGCGTCTCCGTCAAGGAATACCTGATTCCAATACTTCTTGTTGAAATGCCAGGCTCCTTCAATGGCATTGTAACGTTCACGCAGTTCCAGTGCATATTCGGGGTCGCATTTCATGGTGATGCGGTCCGGGGTGTTGAGGTTGATGCATAAGAACATCTTTCCCATTACCCGGATGACGAGAACATCCTCACCGAAAGGAGTGTCTTCGGTTGTTGCTTTTTTGCTGAGGCAATATTCGCGGGCTGCTTCTATATCCATTGTATTTCAAGTATTAGGGTTCTTAAAAAACAGGTGGGTAAAAGGCTTCTTTGATATGACCTATCTTGAAGGTGCCTGTGGTACCCACTACTGTAATGATGTCGAAACGTACGGGGGCATCAATACAGAAATGCTTCATGTAGGCATCGGCGGCTATGACGGTCCGGCGTATTTTCTGCCGGTCGACGGCGTCTTGGGGCTCGATGTACTGCGTATTGCTCCGGGTCTTTACTTCTACGATGACCACTTCGTTGTCTTTAGTGGCAACGATGTCCAGTTCCAGATGGTTTTTCCGCCAGTTCCGGTGTCGTATCGCATATCCGTTGCGTTCCAGATAGGCTGCTGCCGCATCTTCTCCTGCTTTGCCCAGCGCATTGTGTGTTGCCATTGTACGATTTTCTTTCTTTCAGTACAAAAATACGTTTTTTCTGCTTTGTTTTTACAGAAGTAAAACTAAATTTGCAAAGAAATATGAGAAAGAGAGACAAAACGTGTGCGAAAGCAACACCCGAAGAGCCAAAACGCGAGCAGCGCATGGTATGCCTGATGAGCGAAGAAGAGCTGCGGATCGTGGACCGTTATCTGGAGAAGTACAAGATAACGAACAAATCACGCTGGCTGCGGGAGACTATTCTCATGTTTATCCATAAGAATATGGAGGAAGACTATCCTACCTTGTTCGGCGAACATGACATGCGAAGGTGAGGAAGGAGAATTAATTATAAATTACGAATTGCAAAGACGGAAATCGGAGTGGACGATAATTATTATATGAAGCAGGCGCTTCTTGAGGCTCAAAAGGCGGGAGACCGCGGTGAAGTACCCGTAGGGGTGGTGGTTGTTTGTAAGGACCGCGTTATTGCCCGCGCCCATAACTTGACGGAAACTCTGACTGATGTCACTGCCCATGCTGAAATGCAGGCCATTACTGCCGCTGCCTCTACTCTTGGCGGCAAGTATCTGAACGAGTGTACCCTTTATGTCACCGTAGAACCTTGTGTGATGTGTGCCGGTGCCATTGCCTGGGCGCAAATGGGGCGTCTGGTGTTTGGCGCGGAAGATGAAAAACGGGGATACCAACGTTATGCGCCGCACGCTCTGCATCCTAAAACCGTAGTTGTAAAAGGCGTGCTGGGAGATGAGTGCGCTGCATTAATGAAAAATTTCTTTGCCGGCAAACGTCGTTAATCTTTGATTTCTTCAAATTCCACGTATTCTCCTTCATCTTGCGAGAAGAGCTTTTTGCGTGGGTTGGAGTGTGGGGAGGTCTTTTCTTTGTGTGCAGCCTCTTCATGGGAGGAGGAGGCTTGCTGCTTGTCATTAAACGAATACCCCTTTCCAGATTGATAGTTCCCGTTTTCATTACGGTATGTGTTTGATGAACGGCGTCCGCCCAGTCCGAAGACACTCCGGATAACAGTACCTATGATGCTAAGCCCGATGAACAGGATAGCTATGAGGATGATAAATAAGAAACCTAAAAAATGAAACATGGGCTAATGTCTTTTTATGTGTTCGTTTTCATCGAACGATAGTACAACAACTGTGCCAAGAAAATGTTTACTTACTTTTTCCCGTTAAAAGTGAAAGCACGATGTACCATACGATCACCGCTGCAAAGCCGCTGACCTTTAAAAAAACAAGAAGTGGGATGCAGACAATCAGGAAAATGAAACTTATTTTGTTGTCTTTCCATGAGAGATTCTTGAACTTCAATGAAAACATGGGTATTTCCGACACCAGCAGCCATGAAAACAGGCAAACCAACATTAACAGGTAAAGAGGATTGAAACTGTCGGATATAAGCATAGGGTGCATCCCGGCAGCCAATGATGCCCAAAAAAGAGCATTGGCAGGAACCGGAACTCCAATGAAAGAGCTTGTCTGGCGGGTGTCGTTATTGAACTTTGCCAGACGCAGTGCCGAGAATACGGAAATGAGGAATGAGGCATAGGGCATATAAGCAGCCATGAACTCCATAGATGCCGGATAATGCATCTCCTTGAACAAAGAAAATACCACTAATGAAGGCGCTACGCCGAAACTGACATCATCGGCCAAAGAGTCCAAATCCTTTCCGATGGGAGAGTGAGCATCCAGCAGACGTGCCATCATGCCGTCGAAAAAGTCGAATACGGCGCTGAAGATGATGAACAGAAGGGCCAGGTTATAATTGGCTTCAAAAGCCATGATACAAGCGATACACCCGGAGAATAAGTTCAGACAGGTTAAGGTGTTAGGAATAGAACGGGTGATGCAATTTGCCATTGTTATTTAAGTTTTGCTATGACGGTTTGATTACCGGTGGTCAGTTGTCCGAGTTTTACGAGAACTTCCGTACCCAGTGGGAGGAATACATCCACGCGGGAACCGAACTTGATGAATCCCATGTGTTCGTCGATATAACATTCTTCACCCGGTTCGGCGTAGGTGACGATGCGGCGTGCCATGGCTCCGGCAATCTGGCGTGCCATGATTTCCACTCCTTCGGGAGTTTCGATAACTACGGTGGAGCGTTCGTTGTCAGTGCTTGCTTTAGGTAACCAGGCTTTCATGAACTTACCGTTCTGGTGAGACACCAGCTTAACGGTCCCGTCTACGGGATACCAATTGGCGTGCACATTAACCAAACTCATAAATATGGAAACCATGATGCGCCGGTCATGGAAATATTCGGTTTCTTCAACTTCCTCTACCACCACAATTTTCCCGTCAGCGGGAGCAACTACAATTTTCTCGGTGTCTTCCTGGCCGAACAAACGTATAGGGCAACGGAAGAAGTTCACTAAGATGCCATAAACTACAAGGCTGATAACTGCCGCTACGTAGAAAGGAATCTTGCACTCCAAGCCGAAGTAGAGTCCGGCGTTTACGGCGAGTATCAACAATAGACTGCCGGCCAATGTATGTGTCCCTTCGCGGTGAATGCGTATTTTTTTTAATTTTTTAAGTCGACCCATGTATCTTGTTTTATTCTTTCTGATGCAAATTATCTGCAAAAATAGGCTTATTTTGAAAATCTAACAAGAATTTAGTCATAGAATTACAGGTGTTGATAACTTTTTGAGGAATATTTTTGTTAGATATCGCATAGGTCGTACCTTTATGCTCACTTATAGAAAGGATATATTTATGCAGGATTTTGTTCATTTACACGTCCATACCCAATATTCTCTTCTCGATGGTCAGGCCAGCGTGAGCCGCTTGGTGGACAAAGCGATGAAGGATGGAATGAAGGGGATTGCCGTAACCGACCATGGCAACATGTTTGGCATCAAAGAGTTCACCAACTATGTTAACAAAAAGAACGGTGGTCCGAAAGGGGAAATAAAAGACCTGAAGAAGCGTATTGCAGGCATAGAGAGCGGTGAGATAGCATGTGAAGACAAGGAAGCGGAGATAGCGGCTTGCAAGGAGAAAATAGCGGAGGCCGAGAATAAGCTGTTCAAGCCCATTATCGGCTGCGAGATGTATGTGGCGCGCCGCACGATGGACAAGAAAGAAGGCAAACCCGATCAAAGCGGTTATCACCTGATTGTGCTGGCTAAGAACGAAAAGGGGTATCACAACCTTATAAAGCTGGTGTCCCGCGCATGGACTATGGGCTACTATATGCGTCCGCGTACCGACCGCAATGAACTGGAGAAGTACCACGAAGGACTGATCGTCTGCTCTGCCTGTATCGGTGGCGAAATCCCTAAAAAGATTATCAACGACCAATTGGATGAGGCCGAAGAGGCTGTCCGCTGGTATAAGAATCTTTTTGGAGATGATTTCTATCTGGAGTTGCAGCGCCACAAGGCAACCGTCCCCCGCGCCAACCACGAGGCTTATCCTTTGCAGCAGAAGGCCAATGCCAAACTGCTGGAATATGCCAAGAAGTATGGCATAAAGGTGATTTGTTCCAATGACGTCCATTTTGTGGACGAAGAGAATGCCGAGGCGCACGACCGCCTTATCTGTCTGAGTACGGGCAAGGATTTGGACGATCCGAGCCGTATGCTCTATACCAAGCAGGAATGGATGAAAACCAAGGCTGAGATGAACGAACTCTTTGCGGATGTTCCCGAAGCGCTTTCCAATACGTTGGAGATTCTGGACAAAGTGGAATATTATTCTATTGACCACGCGCCTATCATGCCTACTTTCGCTATTCCCGAGGATTTTGGAACGGAAGAAGAGTATCGGAAGAGATATACGGAGAAAGACTTGTTTGATGAGTTTACGCAGGATGAGAACGGAAATGTTGTTTTGGATGAAGATGCCGCCAAAGCTAAGATTAAGCGTCTGGGAGGGTACGACAAGCTTTACCGTATCAAACTGGAGGCCGACTATCTTGCCAAGTTGGCGTTCGACGGGGCTAAACGGCTGTACGGCGATCCGCTGTCGGATGAAGTGAAAGAGCGTCTGGTCTTTGAGTTGTACATCATGAAGACAATGGGTTTTCCGGGTTACTTCTTGATTGTGCAGGACTTCATCAATGCTGCCCGTACGCAGTTGGGCGTTTCGGTGGGACCGGGACGTGGTTCTGCTGCCGGTTCGGCAGTGGCCTACTGCTTGGGCATCACCAAGATAGACCCCATTCAATATGACTTGCTGTTTGAGCGTTTCCTTAATCCCGACCGTATCTCTCTGCCTGATATAGATGTGGATTTCGATGATGACGGGCGTGGTGAGGTGTTACGTTGGGTGACTGAAAAGTATGGGCAGGAGAAGGTGGCGCATATCATTACCTACGGCACTATGGCAACCAAGCTGGCCATAAAAGATGTTGCCCGCGTGCAGAAGTTGCCTTTGTCGGAGTCCGACCGTCTGGCAAAACTGGTTCCCGATAAAATCCCCGATAAGAAGCTGAACCTGCCCAACGCCATAGCTTATGTGCCTGAGTTGCAGGTGGCGGAAGCGTCACCCGATCCTTTGGTGCGCGATACATTGAAGTACGCCAAGATGTTGGAAGGCAATGTGCGCGGTACGGGTGTGCACGCCTGCGGTACGATTATCTGTCGTGATGACATCACCGATTGGGTTCCCGTAAGTACGGCGGATGACAAGGAGACAGGCGAAAAAATGCTTGTAACCCAGTATGAAGGTTCGGTTATTGAAGATACGGGCCTTATTAAGATGGACTTCCTGGGTCTTAAGACCCTTTCGATTATCAAAGAGGCCGTTGAAAACGTACGTTTACACCGGGGGGTGAAGTTGGACATCGACAAGATTTCCATTAAAGACCCTGCTACCTATAAATTATACTGCGACGGGCGGACTATCGGTACGTTCCAGTTCGAGTCCGCAGGCATGCAGAAATACCTGCGTGAGTTGCAGCCGAGTACTTTCGAGGACCTGATAGCCATGAACGCCCTCTATCGTCCGGGCCCTATGGACTATATCCCTGACTTCATCGACCGTAAGTGGGGACGCAAGCCTATCGAGTATGATATTCCCATAATGGAGAAATACCTGAAAGATACATACGGCATCACCGTCTATCAGGAGCAGGTCATGCTTCTGTCCCGTTTGCTGGCGGACTTCACCCGCGGTGAGTCCGATGCCTTGCGTAAGGCAATGGGTAAGAAGCTGCGTGACAAGCTGGATCACATGAAGCCGAAATTTATTGCGGGCGGACAGAAGAACGGACATGATCCGAAGGTGCTCGAAAAGATTTGGGCGGACTGGGAGAAGTTTGCATCCTATGCCTTCAATAAGTCGCATGCCACTTGCTATTCCTGGGTGGCCTATCAGACTGCTTTCTTGAAAGCCAACTATCCGGCAGAGTACATGGCTGCCGTAATGAGCCGGAGTTTGTCCGACATAACGACTATCACCAAACTCATGGACGAGTGTAAGTCGATGGGCATCAAAGTGCTTGGCCCGGATGTGAACGAGTCGAACCTGAAGTTCACCGTCAACCCCGAAGGCAATATCCGTTTCGGACTGGGAGCGGTAAAGGGAGTGGGTGAAGGAGCTGTACACAGCATCATGGAGGAGCGCGAAAAGAACGGTCCGTATACGGGCATCTTTGATTTTGTGCAGCGTGTCAATCTGAACTCTTGTAACAAAAAGAACTTGGAATGCCTTGCCCTGGCGGGAGGTTTTGACAGTTTTCCCGAATTGAAGCGTGAACAGTATTTCGCCGTAAATGCCAAGAATGAAGTGTTTATCGAGACACTGGTGCGTTATGGAAACCGTTATCAGGCAGACAAAGCGGCAGCGGTCAACTCTTTGTTCGGCGGTGAGAATGTGGTGGACATCGCTACTCCTGAGATTCTTCCGGCAGAACGTTGGAGTGACCTCGACCGTCTGAACAGGGAACGTGATTTGGTGGGTATTTATCTTTCAGCCCATCCGCTGGACGAATATTCCGTTGTGTTGGAGCATGTATGCAACACACACATGGCAGAGCTGGAAGATAAGGCTGCCCTTGTGGGGCGTGAAATCACCATGGGCGGCATCGTTACCTCCGTTCGCAGGGGAATCAGTAAGAACGGCAATCCTTACGGCATTGCCAAGATAGAAGACTATTCCGGTTCGGCGGAACTGCCTTTCTTTGGTAATGACTGGGTGACCTATCAGGGCTATCTGGGCGAACGTACTTTCCTCTATATCAAAGCACGCTGCCAGCCCAAACAGTGGAGGCAGGATGAGCTGGAACTGAAGATAACCTCTATGGAGCTGCTTCCTGACGTAAAGGAGAAACTGATAGAAAAGATAACGATACTTATTCCGCTCAGTGTGCTGAATAAGGCATTGATAACGGAGCTGTCGGAGCTGACGAAAGCCCGCCCCGGAACTACGGAACTTTATTTCAGGGTAACCGATCCTGATAGCAGGATGACGGTCGACCTGGTGTCCCGTCCTGTGAAGCTGTCCGTAGGTCGTGAACTTATCTCTTATTTAAAAGAGCGTCCGGAGCTTGAATTTCGGATAAATTAATTATCTTTGCTTGCCTGATGAAAACAGGCAGGTGATGCTTTTTGTATTATTGAATTAATATTTAAACTTAATATTTAGAAAAAATGGCATTAGAAATTACAGACAACAATTTCAAGGAAATTCTGGCAGAGGGTAAACCTGTGGTAATTGACTTTTGGGCGCCTTGGTGCGGACCTTGCAAAATGGTAGGCCCTATTATCGAAGAGTTGGCAGGTGAATATGAAGGTAAAGTTCTTATCGGCAAGTGCGATGTGGACGAGAATAGCGATGTGGCTGCCGAGTACGGTATCCGCAACATTCCCACCGTACTCTTCTTTAAGAACGGAGAACTGGTGGACAAGCAAGTGGGCTCTGCTCCCAAACCGACTTATGCAGCGAAGATTGAGGCACTGCTGTAAGGCGCTGTTTGAACATAGGCTCTAAATCTATTAATCCTTTTTAAAATATAAAGTTATGGGACTGGAAGACGATTTTTTGAAGAATGATCTCGATGATGAAAAGACCATTGAGTACATCAAAAACTATTTGCCGCAGGAGTTGAAAGAGAAGTTCTCTGACGACGAGTTCTATTATTTTCTCGATTTGATTGACGAGTATTATTCAGAGAGCGGCATCCTTGATGTGCAGCCCGATGGTGACGGATATATCGAAGTCGATCTGGGAAAAATCGTAGATTACATCATTAAAGAAGCTCATAAAGATGAAATGGGCGATTATGATCCGGATGAAATTCTTTTCATCGTACAGGGAGAAATGGAGTATACCGAGTCTCTGGGTGAGGAGTAACAAGTTTTGGAAATAAAAAAGCAGTAAAGGGCGCAGGTGTAATCCCCTGCGCCCTTTCTTTTCGTCATATTGCCGTCATGCTGTCACAAATTTTACCTTATTTTGTTGGCTATGAGGATTATAACCTGTGACAGATGCCTGTGACGGATCAGTGAGGGATGCGATTTATCCGTCACATTCCACAACGTGGTACATGGTTCCGAACCTTGTGTGGCGGAAAGGTATCTCGTGCTTCTGCAGGGTCCTGCCGAATACATTCACTTTCTTGGTTGACAATGGAATGGAACTGTACCGCTGCATGCGGTTTAGAATCTCGGCAGGCGACAGCCATTCCCCCTCTTCGTCGCTTCCGGCGGCACGAAAATAACGGTAGAAGAGTTGCTCTTCGGGAGGAACCTGCTCAAAATTACGATTGTTCTCTGTCATGACCCGTTCGTCCGACGGGTCAAACCAGTAGCGTTCACCATGATCCAGCTCATACATGGCTTGAGCATATAGCTGGCTGTAATCTATCGGATGGGTGGTGTCGATGACATCTGTCACTTCGATGCAGATGAACCGGCGGCTGCCGGAAGGATCGCCCAGCAAATCCGTATGGTTACTCGTAGCGATAAAGGAAGCATAACGTTTCACCGATTCCACCTGCGTGGCATGAGGCTTGCGCACATTTACGACCGGCTTCTGCAACAGATGCTTCAAGAAGCCTTGATGCCTCGCGCTCACTTGGTCGAACTCATCAATATTGATCAGAAAAAAACGTCCCAAATAGCGTTCCGCCTCCTGTTTACTTTTAAAATCAATACTGTCCGTATAGCCGAAACGCAACTCCGGCGGCAGAATAATACGACAGAATGTTGACTTGCGATACCCCTGCGAACCGACCAATAAAGGCGAAGTATTATTACCATGTTGCCGATCAACTCCCCTCCAATGCGCCACCATACTAAGAAACCAGCGGTAAAATAATTCCTGCCAATGCGGATTATCACAAGGCACCAGACCAGCCAATGCACGGATACGATCCTTCCCGTCCCAGCGACCTGTCTCATAAAGATATTCCTCCACAGGATTATACAAAGGAACACATTCCGAATTCAGAAAACGATCCACATCACGGTCCCACGCACTGATGCCTTCCTTCAAAGCATTGATCGCAATACTGTTGCGCACCCGTTTATCCACCGGCTTAAAGCAAAAGTGAACAGAATCGCGCTGCCGATATTCCAAATCGTCCTGCACCGTATTGTAACGGAATTCATACCGACGTTTCATAAACTCTTCCAACAGAAAAGCCGTCTCCTGCTCTTTACTGATACTGCTTTTCTTGCCGAATCCCTTACATTCCTGATAAAGATTATGCAATATCGAACGGATCACCTGCTCTTCTTCTTCGCGATAATAATGAATCATCGTCTGCCGTATCGCTTCCTCTTCGGGAAGCCCCGCTTTGAAACAATGCTCGGCAAGGCGAACCAATAAAGACTGCAAGTCGTCCCCACGTTTCCAATCCTCCATTTCCTGAAGTGCCCTGTTCAAGGCCGCTTCATAAATCTTCGTGAATGTTTGCGCCGACTCATATCCCGGCTGCAACCGTAATAACGGATTTTTCTCTCCCAGTTTCCGCTGACGGAAAGTCTCTTCTCCCGGCATCATAAGCGGTTGTTCCAAGCAGAACGGCACCGCATCCGGATTATAATAAGGAGATTCGTCCAGCGTCATACGGCATCTCTGTGCCAAAACCGGTTCTTTCAAGTCAATATCGAAAGGCAACATCGGCTGATAACATTTCACAGCCAGCCAATAAGCATGAACATGAAATAATTCCGCCTCCGCTTCCTTGACCGGCAACCCTCCGTCATCCGGCAAAGCGAAACGCACCCATATTTTCACGCTACGCCCGCTGGAGCCACAAAAAGCGGCAAAAGTCTGTGGCAGAAGTGCCGCTTGCCGTTTCACAAACTCCGCTTCCGAGCCACCGGCCAACCGGCTCACTTCCAACTGTACCAAACCGTTGTACTGCTTCATTTTCCGTTCGCCCTCTTTGGTACGGGTATATTCCACAGCAGAATAAATGTATGGCAATTTATCAATATGTTCGTATCGGGCATACGTACCTTCCAGCAACGGTATAATCTCCCGCAAAGCCGTGATATGTCCCGCTTTAGTTTCCGTCTTCATTTTGTCGAATAGTGTGCCTGTCTCACAAATGCTAAGAGTTTCTTTTCCGCTCCCGTTGTCTTGTCTGATTAAAGTAACTTTCATCCTATTTTTGTCTATTTTTTCTACAATCACATCTACATATTTAATTCCTGTAAAGATACGCTTTTATCCTCCGGTAAACAAGCATTTTATCCGATAAATACCTGCATATTATTTGCATTTGCCTTATTATTTATGTATCTTTGCTTAGTAGTTGTCAAGGGCTCACCCGTGTGAACAAACAGGCTATCAATTGTAAATAAAAACGTCTACAGACGCAGGGCAGACGCATTAAAAATTATTTTCCTGTAAAAGTTGTGACAAATATTTTTC
>ENA-OPMG01001070-OPMG01001070.1-human-gut-metagenome-genome-assembly--contig:-NODE-1070-length-18258-cov-4.644125_pt1 | contig 18258 bp, 16 predicted proteins | sample MGYA00241522_ERZ501741 | MGnify/ENA primary metagenome ERZ501741 (study PRJEB25962, sample SAMEA2042616) | human gut metagenome | biome: human gut; feature: human-associated habitat; material: faeces...
CCCCGATATGAGCATAAAAGTGGGATGATAATCCCACGATATGCGAATATTGGGGAGGATTGTGGGAGTGCGTAGCACGGAACAATCCGTAGGTATCATAGTTGGGGGCTTTTAACCCCAACATCATATCATTTTTATGCATCAATCTCCGCTTCATTAGCGTGTGCATGTATAAATGCTCTTCTTGGTGGCACATCACTTCCCATAAGCATAGAAGTAACCTCTGTTGCCATTCTTGCATCCTCTATCTCTACCTGCTTTAATATTCTTGTCTCTGGATTAAGTGTAGTTTCCCATAACTGTTCAGGGTCCATCTCGCCAAGCCCCTTATATCTTTGCAGAGTAAATGTTCCACTTGCGTGAAGCTCTTTATACCTTTCCAGTGCTTTATCATCATAAAGATACTGTACTGTCCTGCTCTTATCTACCTTCGTCTTAGTTCCTTCTGCCTTCTTAGAAGCTTTGTCTGCCTTAGGTACTTTCTTAAGTTCAGCCCTGTAAAGCGGTGGTGTAGCTATGTACACATGTCCCTGATTAATAAGTTCAGGCATAAATCTATAGAAAAATGTAAGCAGAAGTGTATCAATATGTGCACCATCAACATCGGCATCTGTCATAATGATAATCTTATCGTATCTTAACTTGCTTATATCAAAATCATTGCCGTAACCTTCAAGGAAGCCACAGCCAAATGAGTTAATCATAGTCTTAATCTCGGCATTAGCAAGCACCTTATCAATAGAAGCCTTCTCTACATTAAGTATCTTACCTCTTATTGGAAGTATAGCCTGAGTACGTCTGTTTCTTGCTGTCTTGGCTGAACCACCCGCAGAATCTCCCTCGACTATAAACACCTCACATTCCTCTGACTTCTTGCTCTCACAGTTAGCAAGCTTACCATTGGAATCTATTGAGAACTTAGACTTAGATAAAAGATTAGTCTTCGTTCTCTCCTCTGCCTTTCTTATCTTTGCAGACTTTTCGGCACAGGCTATTACTGACTTTAACTGTTCAAGATTTCTATCAAAATATAACTGTACCTCATCACTTGTAACCGCACTTACAACTGTTCCCGCATCCGGATTATCAAGCTTAGTCTTAGTCTGGCCTTCAAATCTTGGTGCAGGGTGCTTGATAGCCACAATTGCTGTCATACCATTTCTTACATCAAGACCGGTAAAGTTATTATCCTTTTCTTTAAGAACACCTAACTCCCTTGCATACTGATTAATAATCATAGTGAACTTAGACTTAAATCCTGTAATATGAGTTCCCCCCTCCTGAGTGTATATGTTATTACAAAAACCAAGAATATTTTCCTCAAACTCATTAACATACTGGAAAGCACACTCTACCTCTATGCCGTCTTCACTCTTCTTAAAATAGATAATATCCGTCACAGCTTCCTTGCCATTGTTAAGTTCCTTTACATATGCCTTGATACCATCTGGTTCTGAATATGTAATCTTTTCCTCGCTTCCACTTCTCTTATCCTCAAAATGTATTGTAAGTCCCGGATTAAGATAAGTTGTCTCGTGCATTCTGCTCTTTATTGCATCTGACTTAAATCTTGTCTTTTCAAATATCTCACCATCAGGAAGAAATGTTACTTTAGTTCCTGTATCATTCTTTCTGCATGTTCCCACTTTTTCAAGTGGTGCTACTGCCTTTCCTCTTTCATAACGCTGCCTGTATACACCACCATCAACCTTTATCTCTACTTCAAGCCAAACTGAGAGTGCATTAACTACTGACGCACCTACACCATGAAGTCCGCCTGATATCTTATACCCGCCATCACCGAACTTACCACCTGCGTGAAGCACTGTAAATACTACCTCAACTGCAGGTATGCCTGCCTTTGGATGAATTCCTATAGGAATACCTCGTCCATTATCTATAATAGTAGCAGTTCCATCATTATTAAGGGTTACTGTAATCTCGCTACAGTAACCCGCAAGGTGTTCATCAACTGCATTATCAGCTATCTCATATATAAGGTGGTTAAGTCCTTTAGTTCCAACACTTCCTATATACATTCCTGGTCTTTTTCTTACAGCTTCAAGACCTTCAAGAATTGATATACTATTTGCATCATATTTTGCTGCCATTATATTCTACACTCCTGTACTACTCTAATTAATTGTTATTGAATTAAATAAATCCTCAAATCTTACATTAAAAGATGGTGCAGAAGAAACTTTTAACTTATTCCATTCATCTTTGTTAATTTCAACATACTTTGAAGACTCATATTGTTCAAATTTATCATTAAATGCCTCTAACTTCTTCTTTTCAAGAATTGATGACTTATTAACCTCTGTCTTCGCTTTATCATTATCTGACGTACATCTTATTATATAAAATCTTCCGTCAGCTTCTACGATTCCGCTTGTCTGGCCTGTTGAAAGTGAATAAGCTGTATCTTCAAATGCTTTAGCCATCTCGCCTCTTCTAAGTTCATATTCATATTCGCCGTCAGCATTATATTTCTTGGCAATTGCAAAGAATGAATTGCCCTCATTTAATTCTGCATAAGCTTTGTCAATTTCTTCCTTTGAGTCTGTTACAATATATTGTATATTTATTACTCTTGCATCATCTGAACTCACTTCAATATCCATAAGTGAAGTTACATCATTGTAAAGCTTTGAAGCAATTGCAAATTCAGTAAACATCTGATTAACCTTATCCTCTGTGATATCATACTGGCTCTTCTGTTCTTCTGTAAGACCATCAAAATACTGTTCTGCTGCCTTAGCTGTTTCATTCTTTTCTTCTCTTCCAAGAACTACTCCTCTTTCTTTAGCCATAGAATTCATACATCTTACTCTTATAAGCTTTACTCTTATCTGTTCTTTTATATATTCCTCAAACGGCTGTCCGTCAATATCTTCTGTCCATATACTGCTTCCAAACATATCTTCATATTGTTTCTTAGCATCTGACATTAATACTTCTGCCTCAAATGTATAAGTCTTCTGTCCATCAACCTTCATAACAACAGATTTTCCCATACCAGTTGAAATATATAATAAATTACCATTAAAGAACTTCATAAATACTAATACCGCAGCCACAGCTACAATAATGATAAGTGCTGTTATTAATCTTTTCTTATTTCTTTTCATAACTTCTCCATTCTGGTTATTTGTGATAAGGTTCATTCTTCATAATTCTGTAGCTTCTATATATCTGTTCAAGAAGAATTACTCTCATAAGCTGATGTGGAAATGTCATAGGCGAAAAACTAAGCTTGAAATCAGCCCTGTCAAGAACCCTTTTATCAAGCCCTAATGAACCTCCTATAACAAAGACAATATCACTCTTACCTGATATTCCAAGATTATCTATTTTCTGTGATAACTGTACAGAATCAAGCATTTTACCATCAATTGCCAGAGCTATCACATATGCTTCATCTTTTATGCACGAAAGAAGTCTTTCTCCCTCTTTAGCCTTTATTATATCATTAACAGTATCACTTGCATTATCAGGTGTCTTCTCATCTGCCACCTCTTTTACCTCAAGCTTGCAGTATCTTGACAACCTTTTACTGTACTCATCTATTGCCTGACAATAGAACTTTTCCTTTACTTTGCCTACACAGCATATTGTTATTCTCATATCAGCCCAACTATGCCTCTACGAAGAAATATCCGCCGTTATTATCAAGCTTGAACACTTCAAGCTGTTCCTCAAGCTCTGCATCAGAAAGTTCTGATACATCCATTCCCTCATCGTCCATAATCTGTCTTAATTCTTTAATATTACTGCAATACTGTGCAAAGCATTCCTCAAGAAAATCTTCTGCCTCCTCTAAATCATATACAACCGGCTCATCAAAAAGCTTCTTCTGATCTCTTAAAAATACCTTTGCACATTCTTTCATATGTTTTTCCATAATAATACTCCTCATTTCTACAAACATTATCTTATATATTAAACTCTTTTCTTAGTGTGCCTTCAACCCATTCAGTTGTGTCATATGCATATTTCTTGATATCCTCACATGCTGTATCCATAACATACGCATATTTTACTGACTTAAGCATATCAATATCATTATAATTGTCGCCAAATGCCATACATTCATCTTCTGACAATCCAAAGTACTGCTGAAGCTGATGCATTGCTTTTCCTTTGGTAACGCTGCTCTCCATAAAATCAAGATATAAATCTCCTGAAACTGTAATTGAAGCTTTGCCATTCCATTTGCTAAAGAAATGTTCCTTGGAATTATCAATTCCGCTTAAATCACATACCGCAATCTTTAATATATCTTCATCTACATCTGTGAATTTATCAATAAGCGTAGTCTTATAATTAACAACCTTGGTCATTCTATAATGATATTCTTCTGTCTTAGGCTTGATATATGCTGTATGCTGGCCTGATATAAGCACCTCGCAATCAGGCTGTTCGTATACATCTTCTATTATCGCAAGAGCAAGCTTTCTATCCATTGGTGTCTTGGCAATAACCTCACCCTTATATTCACATAATGCTCCATTCTCAGCAATGTATACAAGCTTATCGCTTACAGGCTCAAAGAGCCTTTTCAGGCTTACTATCTGCCTTCCGCTGGCAGGTGCAAAGTACATTCCTTTATTAACAAGTTGTTCAATCGCTTTAATTGTAGATGGTTCTACACTCTGGGCACCTTTTCTTAGTATTGTACCATCAAGATCACTTGCAATTAATTTAACCATAACTTTAACTCCTGATATACCCTTGCAACCGGAAGTCCGACAACATTATTATAGTCACCGTCTATCTTTCCAATAAATGCTGCAAATCTTCCCTGAATTCCGTAAGCCCCTGCTTTATCCATTGGCTCACCTGTACTTATATATTCTCTTATCTCATTATCACTAATATCATTACAGTATACATCTGTCTTTTCTGCAAAGTTACTTACAACATTATTATTCTTGATAAGTGTAACACCTGTATACACCTGATGACAATCACCAGCCAGTTCCTTAAGTATATCAAAAGCATTACCCGTATCCTTAGGCTTTGTAAGAATATGTCCCTTATGGCTTACGATTGTATCTGCACCTATAACTACAACATCTTCATTCCTGTAATCATCATCATCTTTTACCATATCCCATACAGCCTGTGCCTTAATCCTTGATAGATATTTCACATATTCATCCGGCTGTGTAATTAAAGTTGTCTCATCAACATCACTCGTAATTATATCAAATTCTATTCCTATCTGTTCCAGCAGTTCTTTGCGTCTTGGTGAACCAGATGCAAGAATAATCTTACTCATATATTCATTCCTTTCAGAATTAATTCATTAACTATAAGATTATAACAGCTGGTAAGTCAAAAATCCAGTTATTACTAAAAAAGAATATGAACTAAAAAAGAATATGCAAAGCACATTCCCTAACCGAGCACGACCGCTTGCGACAGACTACAGCTTCATATGGGTACATATCACCAGCACATAGTTCCTTTTATGTAATAGTAAATTCCGATAAAATTATCCATTACATAAAAAGGCTTCCTTTCTAAACAGAAGGAAATATTACTATATCTCCTGTCTGTTTAAAGGAAGCACATAATTATATCTCTGCAAATATGTTCATATACGCAGATACAATATTTATACTGATATTATTCTCTACTCAGTCATACTTCTGTTCATTGCTGATTCTACCGCATCAATTGAAGCTCTTATGATATCGTGGTCGATACCTATGCCAAAGTATTCTTTACCATCATCACCCTTAATTCCTACATATGCAATAGCACTTGAATCAGAACCCTGCTTTAATGAATGTTCCTCATAGCATATTACATCACAAGGCTTTCCAAAATGCTTTGAAAGTGCATTACTTACAGCATCAAGACGACCATTACCACCCGCTTCTACTACTGTTGTCTTTCCATCAGCCTCAATTGTAACTTCTGTCTGGATACCATCAATCTGCTTGAAATGGACTTCTGAAATCTTGAATACCGGTGTGAACTTCTTATAACGCCTCTCAAATATCTCAAGAACCTCATCTGCTGCAAGTTCCTTATGGTTAACATCCGATACATCTTTAACAGCATAACCTAGGTCTTCTCTCATAGCCTTTGGAATAATCATTCCATAATTATGCTCAAGAACATAAGCAACTCCGCCCTTACCTGACTGGCTGTTAATTCTGATTACGTCTGAGTCATATGTACGTCCAACATCTTCTGGATTAATTGGAAGATATGGAACTGTCCACTTAGATGGATCCTGTTCAATTCTATAGTGCATACCTTTAGATATGGCATCCTGATGTGAACCAGAGAATGCTGCAAATACAAGCTTACCACAGTATGGGTGTCTGTCATCTATCTTCATCTGTGTAAGACGTTCAAACATCTCTGCAAGCTCTGGCATATTAGAAAAATCCAATTCCGGGTCAACGCCCTGTGCGTACATATTCATAGCAAGATTAACAATATCCACATTACCAGTTCTCTCACCATTGCCAAATAATGTACCTTCTATTCTGTCTGCACCTGCAAGCATACCAAGCTCTGCATCTGCAACGCCTGTTCCTCTGTCATTATGTGGATGAAGTGATACAACTACATTTTCTCGATTATGAAGATTCTTGCTCATATATTCAACCTGACTTGCAAATACATGTGGAAGTGACATCTCTACTGTAGCAGGAAGATTAATTATACACTTCTTATCAGGTGTTGGCTGCCATATATCTATAACTGCATTACACACTTCAAGTGCGTATTCTGGCTCTGTTCCTGTAAAGCTTTCAGGACTATATTCAAAAAGGAAATTACCGCCATCTGCTTCTGCAAGTTCTTTAAGAAGCTTAGCGCCCTCAATTGCAATCTGTTTGATTTCATCTTTAGACTTTCTGAATACCTGCTCTCTTTGTGCAAGAGATGTCGAATTGTATACATGTACAATCGCTCTTGGTGCACCCTTTACAGCTTCAAAAGTCTTCTTAATAATATGCGGTCTTGCCTGTGTAAGCACCTGAATTGTAACATCATCAGGAATCATATTCTTCTCAATAAGTGTACGGCAAAGCTCATACTCTGTCTCTGATGCTGCCGGGAAACCAATCTCAATTTCCTTAAATCCAACCTTAATAAGCTTATTAAAGAATTCAAGCTTTTCATCAAGACTCATAGGCTCAACTAAAGCCTGATTACCATCTCTTAAATCCACTGAACACCATACTGGTGCTTTGTCAATATACTCCTTCTTTACCCAGTCGTTACACTCAACCGGTGGCATAAAATAACCTCTCTTATACTGTCTGTAATCAAACATTGCATTATCCTCCTGATATATTAATTATATTAGCATAATAAGTAAATTATACAAAAAAATCTTTCATCTCCAGAGGCCTTAACCTCTAAGAGACGAAAGATATAATCTCACGCGTTACCACTCTTATTCGCAATTAATAATTGCGCTCTCACCGAATACGTGCATATTGCATTATATTCTGTCCACTATAACGGTTGGCTTCCGTCTACGTCTACTCTTATATCCTGCTGATATAATTTCGGGTAGCAGCTCCAAGGTGAGTTCAATAAGTTCCTTTCACTGTCTCGCACCTTCCGACAGTTCTCTGAAGCTGGTCCTTATCTAATATTCCTCTTCATTGCATTTACTTATTATCAATTATTGAAATGATAACGCATATAATTTAAAATGTCAATAGAATTTTCAATTATGTATTGCAATATTAAATCCGATTATACATTGCAGTATTAAATGCAATATTAGGTCCAGCTATATATTTGAGCTATGTATTAAAATCATTTGAAGTTCTTAAGAAAACTTATATCTTCCTCTGATACTTCACCATTAGAATATCTCGCTTTCTCATAGTCATCTGTTATTCTTCGTGCTTTTGCTTCATCATCAGTTATCAGTTTGCTCGTAATCTCTTCCGGCATCATATGCGAATCAACCTTTGCACCTGCCAACTTAGACTTTGTGACAACCTTTTTGGACTTGGCATATTTCTTATAAAGCTTTCTGTACCGTATATTGGCTTTATCTTTAGTATCCTTAACCTTAACACTTTTCTTTACTTTATATTCCTTTTCCTCGTCATTATTAATATATTCCACTTCATCTTTATCATTATCTAATGACTTTCTGAACCTGGAAGCATATCTGACTATTGTCACTATTATTAATATAATCACTCCGATTATAAGGAATATTGCAACCACCTCCATAAGAGCATTACCAGCCGCATTATTAACCATAACATCCATCTCATCCTCTACTGGTTCAGGGGAAGTTGTCGTTTCTTCTATATAATCGTCCATTACTGTATCATCATCTCCGCGGAGCATTAATAACAGTTTTAATATCCATTTAATAATTGCAAGCAATGCCATTCCAATCATAGAGAATATATTGCCATATCTTCCGTGATAGAATATAAGCATGCCAAATACCAGAAGCAGTCCGAACACAATCATTATAAGCACATTAATTCCCATAATTCTTCTGGCCGGGAATTCTGATTTACCTTCATTAAATACGAACACCTCATACAGCCTGCTTACCTGATTATATACGAACTGGCATAATACAAACATAACAAATAAAAATGCCTGTATTTCCATAAGCACAGAATTACCTTCAATACCTCCTAATATATAAAAGCCTATCATAAATATTCCATATGCTATATGAAGCTTCTCACTCGCATTAACAGCAATCAGCATATCATCCTTGCTCTTACCAGTTTCATCATATATATTTTCCTGAACTCGCTCATATTGCTTCTTGTTTACATATAGATTCTTTAACCTTATTGAGTGTCCAGATATTGCCGCTGCGCATATCACATAACCTGCAAACTCCAGATCTGTGTCCGCAAGCAATGCCGCTATAACAACGAACACAAGATTAATCACCATAAATAATGGATAACTTTTAATATATTTTCTTGAAAAATATGTAACTATAGCTGGAATTATTACAATAAGGCTATAATATGCCTTAGATGTGTCATTACCGGCAATTCCTATATACACTCCCGCCGCCATTGATATGTACGCAACACACAATATAAGTATTTCCATTATGATTTTACTATTTCTTAGATGTCTTATCTGCATCTTACTCTCCATTCCCACACTGCTTATACATTCTAATCAAGCTTTTCCAGATACAGGCTTCCATTGCCTGATACAACACACGGAACAATCCATATTTTATTCTGTTGTTTAGACATAAGTCTTTCTGCTGAAAGCTTTAATTTTCCGTGCTTGTTAGCTGATATAAGAACATACACCGAATCCTGCCTTTGGTTCTTATTATTATATTCCTGCATATTATCAAGAATAATGCTGAATTCCTGCATAGGAAGCTTCAGATCTATTCTTGCAAATGCCGTGTTGATACGTCCAAAATGTGACAGTCCGCTTCCAGCCTCTATCACTGTCTGCTCCTTAGTATCAATATCACAGCCATTAGATGTTACAGATACATTGATGCCCTTTCCTATAAGAAGCTGGGCCAGACCTGCCGCTATTGATATTGCCTGTTCAATAACATCTTCCTGCATAAGAACGCCCTCGCTTTCAAGATTAAGCAGGATACATACATTACGGCTCACTGTTTCATTATACTGATTAACCATAAGCTTTCCCGTTCTTGCACTGGCATTCCAATTAACATCCCTTATGCTGTCATAAGACTGGTAATCCCTTATTCCTGCAAATACGAACTTATCCTCTAACAGATATTTTCTTCTTTCAAGCTCACCTAAAATACTGTTATTGACCTGTAAAAGATTATTAACATTTTCTGGCTTGGGATATACTGTAATCATATGATTAACATTTTTATTATTAATCATAATATCGTTCATAAAAGCACCTGCAAATACAGTTTCAATGGCTTCTAATCTATATACACCCCTTCTGGCACACAATACATCTATCTTTCGTGTTACCCTCTGGTTAGAAAGAAGTGAAAATACATCGTTGCGGTAAGTCTTATCTGTAATTCTGGAATTATTATCCTCCTGCCCAAACACCAGATTCTTGTCTATGCTGAATTTAATATTAACACAAGGCAGTGGCATTCTCTTAGCATTAGTTACTGTCTCCACCATCTTGATAGTATCACCTTTTGTAGCTGTATTGCTGGAAAATGTAACATCAACCGATAAATTCCTGCTCCAGTTATCCCTGTAGGTAATCCTCAATATGTTGTATACAATAACAACACCTATAAGCATTAATATTATATTCATCTATTGCTCCATTCTTCAGTAGGCACCTCTACCTGTGATAATGCCTCATTTATTGCCTGTTCCCTGTTCTCCTTAACAACTATTCCTGTATTAAATACAAGTCTGTGTCCCCATACGCATAAAGCAAGCTCTTTAATATCTGATGGAACAACATAATTACGTCCATTAACATAAGCGTATGCTCTTGCTGCATTAACCATAGCTATTGAACCTCTTGGGCTTATTCCTATTGCAACACTTCCCATATTACGTGTAACTTCTGCAAGCTTTACAATATATTCTATAAGCGAAGGATGAATATATATATTCTTAACCTCATTCTTCATAGCTTTAATATCTTCTTTGGAACATACATTAGAAATATCTTCTATTGGATTATCCTTAAGAAAACGGTTAAGTATTGTAATCTCCTCTTCCTTATCCGGATATCCCATTTCAAGCTTCATAAGAAATCTGTCAAGCTGTGCTTCTGGAAGCGGATATGTTCCTGCTGTTTCTATTGGATTCTCTGTGGCTATTACAATAAATGGTTCATCTAACTGTAATGTATCACCATCTATAGTAACCTGATGTTCTTCCATACACTCAAGCAATGCTGACTGTGTTCTTGGTGTAGCCCTGTTAATTTCATCAGCAAGAATGATATTCGCAAATACAGGTCCTTTCTTTAATACAAAATCTTCACTCTTCTGGTTATATATATGTATTCCTGTTATATCTGATGGAAGCAGATCCGGTGTGAACTGCACTCTTCCAAAATCGCAGTCAATACTTTTTGCTAATGTCTTGGCAAGCATTGTCTTACCCATACCCGGAACATCTTCCAAAAGAATATGTCCACCTGCAAGTATGCTTGTAATTACTTTTTTTGTAACTTCCTCTTTACCGACTATAACCTTTGAAACATTATCTAATATGTCTGTTATCTGCATTTAATTACCCCGCCTTTTCTTTAATTATATATTCTGTGCCTTACCTCATTTCACATATTAATATAGTACCAAAAAACCACAGATGTATCAATAACACCTGTGGCTTTCTTGCATAAAATTTTACCAAATTTTATTATACTTATGCCTGTGGTTCTTCTCCCGGAAGCTCCTGATTAACATCAATTCCTCTTGGTGCAACAGGAGTTGAGAATACTATCTGTGTACTTGTCCTTCCGAACTTCTGTAACTGTCCGATAAATGTATCAAGCTCCATTGTACTTGGAAATACAACCTTAAGAAGCATTGAATAATTACCTGTAACACAGTTACATTCAACTACATTAGGGCAGGTTTTGATAAATGGATAGAACTCCGGCTTCTGTACAGGTGCAACCTCAAGATTAATAAATGCTGTTATATGATAGCCTAATTTAATCTGGTTAATCTTAACCCCATAGCCTTCTATTATTTCTTCTTTCTCAAGTCTTTCTATTCTTGCTGAAACTGCTGGTGATGATAAAAACACATTTTCAGCCAATGCCTTAAGTGGCATTCTCGCATTATTCTGAAGTAATGTAATTAATTTCTTATCAATTTTGTCCATAGTTGTCCTCCATTAATCTGTGGCATTGCTTTCTTAACATCAAAAAAGAGACAACCCGAGCCTTGTATGCCTGAATTGTCCCCTTTGACTTAATTTATTAATTTATATGTAATATACACCTTTTTTTATAAATTGACAACCCCTGATTTTATGTTTTTTTATAGTTTTTTATTATTTTTCTTAACTTTTTATCGTGTGTCTTCTTAATTTTTCTATTATAATGTTTGCTTTTTATACTACTTATATGGTAAAGTTCTTATTGTATGTTAATGACTATATTTAATGGAGGCACTTATGTCAGATAATAAAGATTTTAATAACAACTCTGAATATTCAACAGTAACATTATCATTAGATGATGGCACTGAGTTAGAGTGTGCAATAATCCGTACTTTCCCAGCAGGAGATAAGAACTATATTGCACTTTTACCTATTGCAGATATTGATGAAGAAGAAAGTGAAGTATACTTATACAGATTTTCTCTTGACAGCAACAACGAGCCAGTTCTTGAAAATATCGACTCTGATGAAGAATATGAAATCGTATCAGATGCATTTGACGAAGAACTTGATGCTATGGAATATGAAGAACTCTACGAACAGGAAGACTCTGAGAACGAATAATCAACATAATGGTCATCTATCTCAGTAACAAATCTTGAAATGGTTGTATCCTTGTTATATCTGCTTTTAGCATATAACAGATACAACTTTTCTTTTGCCCTTGTCATCGCAACATACATAAGCCTTCTCTCCTCTTCTATCTCATAATCAAGCACAGCTTTATTATAAGGAATTATCCCCTCAACCACGTCCATAATAAATACTACTTTGTACTCAAGTCCTTTACAACTATGCATTGTATGAAAATGTACTGCATTATCGTTATCTTGCGGATAAGAATTTTTAGAAGCCTTTATATTCTCAACTAATGCTGCATTTTTAGAATTATTCATACTTATATTATTGTTATTAATATATTCCAGCCAGTTATCTATTGTGTCAAACTTCTTTGCCATTTCTTTGAATTCTTCAATCTTATCGTAAGCTTCTGTCCCGTTAATCCTATGCGTTAATATATATTCCTTATAATATTCTTCATAACCAATACCTTTAATTATATAATTAACCGCCGCATATGGCGACATATTTTTAATTATATTCATATCAAACTGCCAATCATTGATTATATTTATCATTTCAGCATTATTCTCATAAGAAGCTCTTAGCTGTTCATAACTAAAAGGTTCTTTTATAAATGTCCTTTTTATATATCTTAATGGTTTATTGACAATCCTTAAGATATCCTCTCTTTTACATTTTCCCTTTGACACCTTAATATATGCAAGCATATCCTTAACAGCCCAGTAATCATATATATTCTCCTGTTTCATCACCGAAATGCAGGGAATTCCATCATCAATAAGTCTGGAATAATATATACCATTAATACTGTTGGTTCTTGATATAACAGCAATATCTGATGGTTCAATGCCATCTTCTATCAACTTCTTTATATTATCCGAAAGCATTTTCTTAAGACTATGTATATCTTTTGCTCCCTGTACCTGTATACATTCTCCTACCATACCTGCTGATTTGATATTTTTGTAATATCGTAGAGAATTATTACCAATAAGGCTTCGTGCTGCTTTAACAATATTATCAGTACACCTGTAATTGACATTCAGATTTATTATTTCTGCATTACTATAATAATCTTTAAATGCAAGCATAATATCAGGCTTAGAGCCTCTAAATCCATATATACTCTGATCATCATCTCCAACAGCAAATATATTCGCACTATCCCCTGCAATCAATTTAATTGTGTCAAACTGCATTTTATTAATATCCTGAAATTCATCAATAAGAATATACTTGTATTTATCCTGCCACGCAGCTTTATAATCAGCCCTCTGTGTAAAAAGCTCATTGCACATAACTACCATATCATCATAATCTATAAGCCTTCTTGATATAAGCATTTTCCCATATTCTTTATATATTATCCTGAATGTTTCATAGGGACAGGCTGTACTGATATACTCATCTATATTAAGACACTCATTCTTTACCTTGCTTATCTGCGATAAAATGCTGTTTACCGTTTCATTTTCATCTGAATATTCAAGTTCAAAGCTTATAAGCTTGTCCCTGATAAAATTATATTGTAAATCTCTCGTAATAATGGAATTAACTGAATAATTATATGCGTGACGCAGTATCGTAAAAAATACCGCATGAAATGTGCCAAATGTAACTGGCACATTAAGATTTCCTTCTAAAGACATAAATCTTTCTTTCATAGACACCGCTGCCGCTTTGGTAAAAGTTATAACCAGTATTGATGACGGCTTGATATTATGCTTAATAATAAGGTTATGTACTCTGTTGACTATAACCGTGGTCTTTCCCGAACCTGGACCTGCAATAACAAGTGCAGGTCCATCTTTAAAATGTATTGCTCTATTCTGTGCTTCACTTAAATGTATATCTGTTCTGCTAATGATTATCCACCTTTCTTAGAAGCTCATAATCTTATCCCCTGAATCATCTGTGTTCTCAATAGATAAAATCTCAATCCAATAGCTTATATTACTATTGACGACAACTTCTACCCTATCTCCAGCCTTGTGTCCAAGTATTGCCTTGCCAAGAGGCGATTCAATACTTATAAGTCCTTCAAGAGAGTCACCTCTTACCGTTGTCACAAGTTTAATCTTCTCTGTAGAACCATCGTCCTCATATTTAACTTCAACTGTATTATTAACACCAGCCTCATCATCTGCCGACTCTTCTGATATTACCGTTGCTGTCTTAATCATTCGCTGAAGATATCTTATTCTGCTCTCATTCTGATTTTTGAACTTCTTGGCGGCATAATACTCAAAATTCTCACTTAAATCGCCCTGTGCCCTTGCTTCTTTAACATCATCAAGAGCTTTTTTCCTCACAACGTGAACCCTGTATTCGATCTCATCTTCCATTTTCTTGATGTCACTTGGAGTAAGTTCATTATTCATGATTACAACATCTCCTTAATATAAACATACCATTACTATAAAAAGGCTATTCATTGCTTGTCTGTTTAACATATAAAATAGCTTTCTTTACCGGTGGAAGCATAATTACAATTATTGTAATAATTCCTTCTGCACCTATGTATGCCGCATTATATACTAACGAATATAATACAGCACTATTAAAGAATTCCGGTGTATACACCGCAAAAAATATCCAGCCTGATAAGAATGAGAAGAAGAATCTTCCAGCAATTCCTGCTATATAACCTTTAACCAACCCATTCCTGGAATTAGCAAATATTCCTGATAATCCTAATGCACCAAATGCAAAGATATAGTCAAGAAACATCTGTGGCAGACTGATAATATATGGATTAACAATAAGCTGTAATACTCCATACGCTATTGAAGCTGTCATACCTGCACTTATTCCATACCAGTATCCTATAAGCACGATAAACAGCATACTAAAAAGTGTTACTGAACCTCCCATAGGCATCTTAAATATAGTAATAAACGAAGTTAGTGTAGCGAGTGCAATAGCCATAGCTGATGTCACAAGCCTCTTTACGCTGTGTGTCTTCTTATCCTTTACTATAAAACCAACAGCCAGCATAACAATGACTACTGCTATCAGCACTACATATCCCAGTGGTGTAAGATTATAACTTATACCATCCTCACTCACAATCTTTGTTGCAAGCACTTATATCAACCTCCCCAATATTAAATAATCATATATTCTTTTAGTATTATAACATATTATTAAATATATGCAATATTCCGGAATAAAAAGTCGTAGAATATGTTTTTTATTGAAGTCTGGGGTGTTAGCGGATTGTTCGGATTACATAGCAATGCAGCAATCCGAACACCGCAATAAGTGTTAAAATTTCTTTTAACCCTTACATCATTAATATTCTATCAGCTATTATAATCAATATATGATATCTTGTTTATTTATCATCTTTTTACCAGAATATTTTCCTATATGAATACTCACCTCTGTAATTGGAAGCATTGTAGTCCGGATACTTATATGGCTTGTAAGCATTTTCCATCGGCTCATCATCCTGCGTGTATATATACATATAATTATAATCCCACGTTACAATTTCATCTCTTGCATCACCTAAAAGATTAACCGCCTCCGTGCAAAGAGTTGGGTGTCCGTCATCAGGGAACTTTACAACCTGTATTCCATTACCATCTATCATTCCACCTCTCTTAACATCTGCATTAAGAAGTATGAAATCCTGTCCATCACCTGTCCAGTTAACCGGTGTAAGAAGATTACCATTAAGCTCATTCTCCATTTCCCACATATCATTGCCTTCACTGTCATAGAAATATATAATGCCCTGATGTCCCCAGAAATTAACTACAGCCATCTCATATCCTTCTTTATCCGGACAGTAATTAGCAAGACTCACTCTCTGTGCGTGTCCAATTCCGTCCTGTTTTAAAATATTACCTTCAAAGTCACAAAGAATAAAACCTTGTGTACCTGCAACACACGCAAAGAATTTTTTCCCTTTATTAGGACCTGTTTCAAATCTTCCTGGTACAATTTCATCGATGTGGTCTACCTTAAACGGCATAGTCCACATTTTCTTTCCATTACAATCAAGCATATTATATCCAACCAGCAGTTCATCATAGCCATCACCATTAATGTCAATTGCAAATGGAAAATGTCCTGTATTCTTATCACTCTGAAAATGCCACATAACTTCAAGGTCATCATTTAACGCATATACCCTGCAATATCTGTCCTTAATAAGAATATCCCTTGGCTTGTCAAGTCCTCTGAAATTGCATATCCTCATTCCATCAGGGTTAATTCTGTCAAATGCATATTCTCCATCAGGAACACCTATAATTGTGCCATCTTCTTCCATTGTCGATAATGGTGTCTTTGCTCTTTTCTTAACATTTCCTGTCTTTCCGTCAAGTATAAGCACCTCGAAATTCTTGGCAGTTATAACCTCATCGTATCCATCACCATCAATATCATATATCTGCATTGGCATATCAGCAGATATATTTCCTATCTCCATATTATCTGTAGGTTCACCATACTGCCATAATATATTACCATCTAAATCCATAGCAGTAAGACAGCTAATAGTTCCATATGCATCCCTGTTGACCCTTTTCTGACACTGGGCAAGCACCATCTGATACTCTCCATTACCAAGCAGGTGTCCGAAACGTACCTGTCTTCCTGTTCCACAGCCTTTAAGGTCTATCTTCTTAACAAGCTTCATCTTTGGATATCTGCTCTGTGCTTCTGTGCATTTATTACTGTATTCTTCCCTCTTAGCTTTAATTCTTTCATCTGTCTTTTCATCTACATTGACATTAATGTAGCCAAATGCCGCTGGTATAGTAGCCGTAATTGCTGCCTTTCCTCCCTGTACAGCATAAACTGTATCAATATCTATATATTTAGTGCCATTAACATAGCACTCAACATGACTGCCGTTAACACTTACATTTAATATATATGTATCGTCACTATTATAATCAAATGCTTTACTTTCAAGCTCCTCAACATTTTCTTTATGGCGGTAAACAAGCTTTACCTGTTTATCTTCAAACATAAATACAAGCATATTAAGAGAATTCTGTGCACAGAAACCAATACCGGCATTTCCCCACTTAGTATTAAACATTCTGACACTTGCTTCTATATCATAATTCTCCCAAAAGCGGTCTCCAGTCTCAAGAGTTGGAAAAGTTCTATGCGGCTCTGTATTATGAAGTCTCATCTGCTCCATATAATGCTTCCCACAATACTCCGTAATAACCCACGAAGCACCTTGACCATTATATCTGTAATTGCACACAGGGTCATACCATTTTCCATAATACCCTGGATATTGCACAAAATGATACTCTCCCATTGCCGAATGATTCTTATCATATGGAAACTCTCCTATTGGAAAATTCTTAAAATCTTCTTTGAGCAAATATATACTCTTCATAACAATTCCTCCATTCATCTGATAAAAGCAGCACACATTCCATTATAAGCTGCTTATCACGCTAAAATATTTAGTTGTCGTTCAAGAAACTATTGTTAATATACTACATTTCCAGCAGCAAGACAAGACATTTAATAAAAAAAGAGATGGACATTTCATTTATCGATGTCCACCTCCAACAATTAATATTAAAAAGAGAGCCTTTAGATTTTCTAAAAGCTCTCTAAACAGCATAAATGCTAGCTTTCTATTAGAACTTACCTTCATCAGCAGCCTGCTGTACAGAAACAGCAACAGCAACTGTAGCACCAACCATTGGGTTGTTACCCATACCGATAAGACCCATCATTTCTACATGGGCAGGAACTGAAGATGAACCAGCGAACTGTGCATCTGAGTGCATACGTCCCATAGTATCTGTCATACCATAAGAAGCAGGACCTG
>ENA-OPMG01001083-OPMG01001083.1-human-gut-metagenome-genome-assembly--contig:-NODE-1083-length-18049-cov-8.326053_pt1 | contig 18049 bp, 17 predicted proteins | sample MGYA00241522_ERZ501741 | MGnify/ENA primary metagenome ERZ501741 (study PRJEB25962, sample SAMEA2042616) | human gut metagenome | biome: human gut; feature: human-associated habitat; material: faeces...
GCGGCAACGGAGTCGTCCGGTTCTGCGCCGAGGTTCCGCTGTGGGAGTTCCGGGAAGGCGATCCGCTCTATGGTGATTTCTCCACCGAGAAATGGCGCAAGATCAGCCTTTACAAGGATACGGAGTGCCGAAGCAGCGATCTTTACCGGGGCGATTGCATTTCGTTCCGGACAGAGGAGGAGTTCCAACGTTTTCTCTCCGATTACGAAGGAACCGTATTTGCGGCTCCCTACCCGAAATCCGTCATCGTCTGGTGCTATCGGGACGAGCAGACCGCCGTATCGCAAGAGGGGTGGGATGTGCTCGATGCTCCCGTTACAGAGCAGCGCATCTACAACGCGCCCCAACCCGTAAAACTCGTCAAGGATCACGGGCGGCACACCACGGTCTGCTATTTCGTCAGACCGGAATTTTCTTATAAATAACTTGATTCTCTATGACTATGAAAAACAAAGAAACACTCGAAAAACTGCGCACTTATCAGATCGGCGTCATCCGTTCGGTCATCGCCAGCCGGCAAGGGCGCCTGGGAACTTATTCGGCCGATGCGACAGACCGCGAGCGGCTGGCAGATACGGACGGCCTCGCCTACGAGGAGTATTACGAGTCGCCCCTTACAATCGGATACGACGGTCTTTGTCGCAATGTAATCTCCCTCGAATTTTGTGAGGACGGGCTGACGCCCGTCTGCCTGATGGACGGCGGGGATGGTTTCCCGCTTCCGCTTGAAAATCTGTCCTGCGATACCCTGCAAGGCATCGTCGAATGGCTGGAAGAATACGATTTCATTCCGTCCGCCGAAGCTGCGCCGCAGACGACAAGCGATCTTACGGAAGATTTTGTGGAACGCTGCCTACCGGAATACCGTACGCGCTACGACGTTTTCCGGCTGGGCGAGTTGCAGAACTTCCTCGATGGCCATGAATCCCCGGATTTCGGGCTGGATCGCGACGAAGCCGCCGCGGAGCGCGACCGTTTGCAGCTTCGGATCTATGCCGAGGCCATTACTGCCTTTATGAAAAGGCAGTCCGCAGCGCTTCCGGGCAATGTGTCCCTGCGCGACTATGCCGAGGCGCTGGTCGATATCGCCTATGAAGCTGGGCGCAGGAAATTCCGGCCCTCGGACAACTCCCGCGATACGGCCGCGACGCTCATTGCCTGGGGCGACGAGTTCTCCCGGCAGCATGAGGATACGGACTGGACGGAGAAGGAATACCTCGACGAGATTTACCGATTCACCGACGAGAAACTGCGAAGCGTTCCGGGTAAGGATGATCCGAATGCGGAGTTCGACATCGCCTTTCTGAACCGTGCAGCACTTGAAAGACACGGATACGATACTGCGACGATTACGGACAGCGATCTGCAGGAGTTGGCCGGACGGATGGGTGATTATTATTGCGAGAGCTGCAAGTTCAGCGAAGATCTGCGTACGGCCTGCGGCGATTTCGGATTGAAGCTCCGGGACACGACCAATCCGAAATAACACGACACTTCACGTATTGTCAAATCAGGCCGCAGCCCTAAAGTTGCGGTCTTTTAATTGCATATCATTATGAGCTATCAGATTATAACACGTATCACCATTACTTCGGACCCAGGGGTGATGGTGCGCATGGCGGCGAACAACATCCGCCCGCTCGACTTCCGTTACGACGAGGTCGTATCCCTGACAGAAACACTGCGCACGAAAGGCCGTCCGACGCTCGAACTGGAACTGCTGTCGCTTTTTTTCAAGGGCCTTTGGCAGGGCCGAACCCGCTATGACCGGGCTGTCGGTTACACGCTGCTGACCGACGGCATCGACAAATACGAGGCGTGGGAACGCTGCCGCGGGGACAAGGAGTACGAACGTGGCCTGCTGCTGCGCATGCGGGGCTTCCTGCACTACCGTCCCGTTCCGTGCCGCTGCCACCTCGAATATCAAAGAAGCCCTGTGCGGCGTATTTATGTCGGATACATCTCTTTTTCGCGGCAGAGGCGCCGCATCTTTCCGAGCGTCCTCGACGCGCAGGCTGCACTGGTCGCAAAGGGCTGGAATCCCGGAGAGTTCCAAACCGTAGAAGAAGATACCAAAAATCTTAAATCTCAGAAACAATGAAAACCTATCGCATCAACAAATATGCCGAGCGGCTCGCTCAAGGGACGGGCTTCGCTCCCGAATTGATCTATAACATCTCGCTTGTCCGGTTTCAGGGCCGTAACGGCCGCTGTATCGCGGCATGGACGCCGGGGATAAAGCGCCCCCGGTATGTTTACAAGGTCCACACCCCGGAAGAATACGACAAGGCTATGGAGCGTATCCGGCAGGAGGCCGAGCGCTTCCGCCGCCATGACGAGGCGCAGGAAAAGGCTGCTGCAGCTTTCCGCGAATCGCTCCGTGTCGGCGACATCCTCTACTCGTCGTGGGGCTGGGAGCAGACCAATATCGACTTCTATCAGGTCGTGGCGATCCGCGGCAGTGCGGTAGACCTGCGGCAGCTCGACCAGCGAACTACCGAAGACGGCTATATGTGCGGAACGACCGTCCCGCTGCCCGATGTTTTCAAGGGCAAGACCCATACGCACCGCCAGCAAGGGTGTAAATCAAGTAGTTATAAGATTTACGCCCAATTTTGCACCCAAAAATCAAGAAACTATAATATCTTTCTTGATTCTTCTTTTAGGATCTTCCTCCCCCAACAGATCGCTATTTTATCGTACAAATAAAGTAGCTCTCCATCCATTTTGGGTAGCAGAATTAACTTCCATGTAAGACGAAATCTTTTTGCAATATAAAAAAATTCTTACATTTGCTTCAGTAAACCACAAAACTAAACAGTCATAACAAACGAATTCGGCTCATTGAGCATTGAAAACGGGAACGTGACCATCGAGCTTTCATCAGATGGAACGGTCTGGATGACGCAATCGCAAATTGCGCGACTGTTCGGAGTTTTGTGTCAGCCATCAACAGCAATATTCGTTCAATCTACAAGACGAAGCAAATGAGCGAGTATTGTACCCATCGTTTTACCGAATGTGGAGATTTCTACAATTTGGCAATGATTGCCGCTCTATCGTTTCGGGTGTGCACCATGGAATCCGAAGCCTTTCGAAAATGGCTGCTTTACCGTCCACAGCGCAAGATGATTGTCGTGCAAGTCGATGCAGACAATCGACAAAAGGTAAGTTAATTCTTCACACAACCGTTAACAAAAAGAGCAAGTCCATCTTCTTGGAATTGTTCTTTTTGTTACAGTCGATGGCCTTGAATGCGATACACGCTCTCTTATCCGATTTGCAGGGTGAAAGTAACCCGCCGGTCGGTATTGCCTGTCAGACGCAGCGATCCGCCGTGGAGCTGCATGATCTGCCGCGAAAGGCTCAACCCGATGCCCGAGCCGTCGGGCTTGGTCGTGTAGAAGGGGGTAAAGATATTTTCGGCGACCTCGGCCGGGATCGCTCCCCCGTTGTTGTTGAACTCGATGATAACAGTCTACGCCGAGGCTGAACGCAAGCGAGCCGACGAACAATCCTCTACCGGACGCAAGCACCTTGCGAAAATCCTGTCCCTCGACGCAAAGCCATGATCGTTACCAGATTGAGAAATGACGAGAGTAACCCGATGACCGACTACTTTTCCAGCAAAAGCGTGAGCACTGTGATTGGGGGATTCTCCTGCCACACGCGCGACCTATTCTCCGAGATACGCATATGCTGCCAATATGCCAGAAACGGCCTATTTAAGTGAGATCAACGATAAGTACGAATATCGCGGGAATCTCGGTAAACCGCGGCTAGTACCTTGGAGAGAGCAGTTACAGAGGGTGAATCATTCAGAAAGTTCCTATTTATGATCGCGAACAGACTTTGGGATTACGACAGCACCGCAGGCAACAAGACAAATATCTGCTTCAAAGCGCACGCCACCGAAACCGAGGACGAGTAAATTGTTATCAAGGGAGAGTTTATTGTCGTGATTTACTTGGGGAAGTCCATCATCCTATTCGGTGATACCTGTCCGATAAAGATGTGCTTGCTGCACTCGTAAGTCGTCTCAAATTATATAACATAAATTTGCCTTATTTTCATTTTATCCTTATTCAACAATGTCTCCCCAACCAACCGGAATAATATTTTCTTTTCTCATCCAAATCAAGGCTTTCATTACGCGATCCCGATATTTATACTTATGAGGATCCCAAGCTAAAAAATCTGCCTTCAATAATTCATCTGTGATCTCCTGTTGTCGAATAATTCGATTATTCCATACGGCATAAAGCGTTGCAACAATCTCACATTGCTCCATTGTTGCTTTATGGAATTTGAATAGGAAGGTATCAATCATGTCGCATTCGGTCGGAAAATTCTTGCGAAACAGATCGTCAAGCTCCTCCGCAGACGACAAGGGGATATATTGCACAGCTTTGTTGTCGGTATGCTGTTGAGAGATATCATAAAAATGATATTGCTGCAACATCGTCTCGACTCTTTTGAGCAGGATTCCATCGTATGGACCTGCGGTTTGTCGTATGTAATTGGAGCGCAGGTTCAGCTGACATACATGCTCAACCAAATAAAGCAATTTTTGAAATTTTACTCTTCCAAAATCTTTCATGTTGCATGTATTGATGATATGTCCGGCGAGGATTGCTTTATCCATGTCGGTACAATGTTTTGAGGATCGTTGATTCTGTACGGCGTTAAAGACAAATTCCGGAGTGCGGAACTTTTCGGGTAACTCTCTGAGCGTTACATTTGCCTCATAAATGGACATCTGCTCGTCTGTTTCAGGGAATAAGTATCCCGTGGATTTCAAGAGGTCTTTAATATACGCCTCATCTGTTTGACGCTTCTTTTCCATCTTTAATATCATTTGTCCATTTCCAACAGCTGAATCTGTTGACGTAACTTCTTCATGGCCCGTGACTTTATTTGACGTGCGTTGTCGGCGGTTATTCCATGTCTTGTACAGAGCTCCTGTAAAACAGTTCCAGGCAAATACTTGGTTCCATCCTCATACATCAAGTATGTCAACAATATGTCTTTTTCCCGGTCGGATAGCATTTCGAGAGCCTGAGTTAGCAATAAATGCAGGGGTGATGATGTCGTAGACTCATCCTCCTCCGAAGAAAATTCGGGTATCGGTTCGACTGTGGTTTGTGTGTGGTCATTCCATTCTTTCAGCAAGTCGAATGCCGTGTTTCTGGCGATGCCGGAGATCCAGGTCGAAACCTTTCCTCTGATAGGATCGTAGGTTGGATGAACGTATATTTTAATCATGGTCTGCGAGAAAAGTTCCTCGACAAATTGTTCTTTATTCCAGCGGACCAATTTACTGCCAGCGTCGCAGCATAAGGACCAGATTAATTGTGCATATCGGTCATATAACACACGATATGCCGCATGTGCAAGATCATCTTTGGCGGCAATCAGTGCAAACAATTGACCGTCGCTTATATTTTTAAGGTCTGGGACATATTCTCCATCTGCAATCATGCTGCCACTCTTATAAAATATACTGAAAACCGTGACACTTTCTACAAAGATAGTATTTTGTCACGCTTTTCTGTATACTAAAATAAAAAAGCATGAGTAAAACACCAATATCAGTGAAGAATCAAAACCTCCTTTGGGCAATATCAGGAGGACGTTGTGAGTATGAGGGTTGCAATACGCCCCTATACATGGATATACTCACGAAAAAGAAGTACAACAAAGCATACATAGCGCATATTGTGGCGGATAGCCTCGACGGGCCTCGAGGAGACCCCGAACGCTCTGAAAAATTGGCCAATGAAATAAGTAACCTGATGCTGCTTTGCGATCCGCATCACACCTTAATTGACAAGGATGTTGCCAATCATCCCGAAGATCGATTGGTTGAGATGAAGCGCAAACACGAAGAACGTATCGCCCGTATTACAGCTATAGCTCCGGAAAAAGAGTCGGAGATCATCCTTTACGGTGCGAATATCGGGAAACACGCTTCACCGTTGAGCTATGCCGAGGCATGTCGGACTTTAACGCCGAACTTTTATCCGGCCAGCAGTACGGCAATTGAAATAGGATTGAAGAATTCGTCCATGACCGATTGCTCCGACGCCTATTGGAATGCAGAAGAAACCAATCTGTGTGAACAAGTGAAAGAACAGATCCTGCCACGAATGCGCAGAGGCGAAGCAAAGCATTATTCGGTGTTTGCATTGGCTCCTCAGCCACTGCTGATCAAGTTTGGCACCATGATCAATGATCTGCAAAATGTGCGGGTCTATCAGAAGCACAGAGAACCTAATACGTGGAAATGGCTTGATGATGGACCGGTCTGGCAAATTGAACTGATCGAGCCTTCACGGCGTAACGGAATCCCGGCATTAGTGATCGGATTAAGCGCTACGGTGCAAGATGAACGAATCATCAGGGTGTTGGGAGACGAAGTGGGTATATGGCGCATCACGATTCCAGACCCCAACAATGACAGTCTCAGAAATGAGGCGTCGCTCTCCCTGTTTCGGCAATGTATCCGACGGGCCTTGGACACTATCAAAGCCCGCCATGGCCTTACGGAACTGCATGTATTTCCGGTTATGCCCGTTGCTGCCGCAGTCGAGTTTGGCCGAGTTTGGATGCCTAAAGCGGATATGCCCTTGACCATCTACGACCAGAATAAAGGACGTGAAGGCTTTTATAAAACGATTCAAATTGATTAATATGAATACAGAACAGGTAAAACAATTCGACAGCATTTTCAATGCCCTTAGCGAGTCTTTGGATATTACGGAGACTCAGTATGAAGCCGCGGTTCGCAGTTATCGGGCCGTTGGTGATTGGTTGGCAAAGGCGGACTCGGTTTTGGTCTCCTATAATCCGATCATCAGAGCCCAAGGATCATTTATGCTGGGCACGATGATTCGACCCTTGAATGAGCAGGATGATCTGGATATAGACCTTGTCTGCGAACTCACAGGAAAAGGCGCTTCGTGGACACAATATGATCTGAAGCATAAGGTGGGTAACAGGCTGAAAGATCATGAAACCTATAAAAGAATGCTTGATGAAGAGGGGCGTAGATGCTGGACCTTGAAATATGCTCAGGAGTCCAACTACCATATGGACATCCTTCCGTGTTTGGTTGCGAAAGATTATAAGACCGTGATGGAGCGCTCGTTTTCAGCTTCATTGGGGGCAATACGTGAACTGGATAATCTTGCCATTCGCATTACCGACAAGGAGAGCGCAAATTACAGGTATGATCCTTCACCCGAAAACTGGATGAAGAGTAATCCGTTTGGATATGGGATCTGGTTTATTCAACGGGCAACAGCAGGAGATCGGCAAAAAATGATGTTGCTGGCGGAATCGGTACGAGCGGTTCCGAAATATCAGTCCAACAAAACTCCATTGCAAAGGGCCGTGCAGATTCTCAAGCGACACCGGGACATCATGTTTGCCGGAGATGAAGATAAACCCGTCTCCATCATCATCACAACCCTTGCAGCAAAAGCATATCAGGGAGAAGGTTCGATTACCGAAGCCTTGCAAACGATTCTTATACATATGGATAAGTACATACTCAATGAGTTTGATCCACAAAGCGGCAAAACGATCAAGAAAGTGGAAAATCCCGTAAATCCAGAGGAAAACTTTGCTGACAAATGGATCGAACACCCTAAGCGTCAAGATAACTTCTATAAGTGGCTGGAAAAGGTCAGAAAAGATTTGTCGCTGATTCTGCAGTTGCGCGGTATGCATGTGATAGCAGAATCCATGATGCCCCGTTTTGGACGACAAGCTGTCTCTCAAGGATTTGATTCCCTGGCCGAGAAGGCAAGATCCTTAAGAGAATCCGGGACGATGAAGATGGCTGCGGGCAGCGGTATCTTGGGCTCTGCCGGTAGTGTGTCGGCCAAGGCTCACCATTTTTTCGGGAATCATGAGTAATCGGGTTATTCCATTGAGTGTCCAGTTGGGAAAGTTGAAACATTACTTTCCCAACTCTACGAATTATATGGATATCCATACGAATCGACTGATATGGAAAACTACGTTGCAACCTTCAGAGTTAAGCTTGGCTTACGAGATAAAAATCGTGTACACCTTGGGGCAAAGTCCCAAGGTGTACGTCGTATCACCCAAACCATTGGCATTGGCAGACGGTGCGCAACGTCTGCCTCATGTCTATGATCATGTCAAGCAACAGCTTTGTCTTTATTATGGTCCAGCGCGAGAATGGACCCCCGACAAGATGATTGCTGACACCATTGTCCCGTGGGCCTCGGAGTGGTTGCTTCATTATGAATTTTGGTTAGTAACAGGCATATGGCATGGCGGAGGAATACATCCCCGTTAGAAAGACTCTACCACTGACAATACCCCCCCCCAGAACTTATGGATGATTGACAACGGGCAATATCTACTATAACCATTTGCGAACAGCTCTATTTTAGTTATGCCCCTCCAATAAATCGAATGAATTTGCAAACAATATTCTAACCTCGTGTGTGAATTATACGAGATTTTGAGATGATTATTATATTTTTGTGAAATGAAACAATGCGATTGATCCGGACGGCCATGATCGCATTGTTTCATCGACGGGCCGTTTCACATTTCATGTCGTCTCTCGTTTACGTGTCAGGCAAAGGCCCGGATGTCGAAGTTGGCGATGGCCTGCCGTTCCTCGGCCGTGGCGTCGCCCATGACGGCGCTCTCTCCGAAGTCCAGCTCTCCGAGCATCGCATGAACCTCCGCGTCACGGAGTTCTGCTCTGGCGGGGAGAGCCGGAAGCGGGAATCGGGCGCCGGCGGGCGCTTCGGGCTCCGAGAGTTCGCCGTCTTCGCCGATCGAGGGCCGCACGACAAGGGTGTTCCACCCCTGCATCGCGGACTTCTCTTCCGAAGCCGGGGCAAATATAGCGTCTCCGCCTGCCGGGGCCGATGTCCGCTCCAGTCCGCTCCAGTCCGCACCGATAGGATTTTGACACGAGAATTTCAGGAGTTTGACGGGGTGCAGTACCGGCATTCGGCGTGTGAGGGGCAGCGTTATGCCCGGTGTGTTTTTTCTTCGGGCCTTTCAGATTGTCGACGACATATGACGCGAGCCGCCCCCGGAAAAACAACTGATCCAGACATACGGCGCAGGCGGCAATAAGAATTATGCTGTTCATGGCAGAAAGAATTTAGACGATGTTATGGTAATTCTGTTCTTGATGTATGCAGTTGATCTCGTCGCGGAACATTTCGAGATGGTGCCGTAGGATATTATCTACATAAGATGTTGCGGTCAGTCGCTCGCCGCCGATTTTTTTCAGGACTTCAAGGATTTTCCGTTTCGTAGGGGCACTGACATAAAGCGAGGCGCGGAGGTCGTAATCCACCCGGACAAGAAATGTTTTTTTGTAGTCGGGCAATGTCATCGAACGTCGCCATCGTATGTCCGGTACGGGAACACACTCCGGCTTCACATCCTGCTTTTCAGATATGACCGTTTCGGAAGGCGGAGAATCGAGATTTGAAGAATCTTCAGGTGCAGCGACAACGGATACAAGTTCAGTTGTCTGAGGTTGTTCCATCGAGGGCCATCCATCGCTATTTTCCGTTTGCACGGCAGGCATTGCACAATCGTCAGGTTGCTCCGAAAAGTGTCCGGCTTTATTATGACCTCGTCGCTTCCCGAGGTGCAGCAGCCCTAAGATTGACAAAACGATAATGCCTGTGCCAAGAGCGAGTAATGAAATGTCGAGGACACCGGACTCGGATAAAAAGCTGTAAAGCATAATTAGAAATTTTTAAGTCATTGTTAAACAAGTTTTTCAAAATTCCGCTTACGATCGAGCCGGTTTATATCGTCACGGAAAGTTTCGATGTGGTGCTGTAGAATATTATCCACATATGATGTCGCGGATAATCGTTCACCTCCGATTCTTTTAAGTATCTCCAGAATCTTACGCTTCGTCGATGCATTGACATAAAGTGTGGCTCGGATGCCGTATTCCACAGGAGTGAGAAACATCCGTTCATAATCGGACAAGGGTGGTGTTCTCCGACGGCGTGGCTCTTGTGCTGCGGACACAGACGGGGTTTCATCCGGAATCTTTTCTGTGTCGATCTCCGGAACAGAGGGCGGTTCGGCGGGAATTGCGTCCGTAGCGGTTCCGGATGGGATCTGTTCCGGAATTACCCGTGTGACCTTTGTAGTGATAGGTAACTGTCCTGCGATCACCTGTTTTACAAGACTTTCGTCTACTTCGACTTTGGGTTTCTTGGCCATTGTTATCGGATTTTGAGGAGTGTAAGAATTTCTTCTGTGAGGATTTCGAGTTGCGCCTCACACGCAAAGGTTCGCGCCGGAGCCAGAAGTGTCGAGCGGCCGACTCCTGTATTGTCCGCAAGCAGCTCCTTGTTGAACTTCGAGCGGTAAGGAATGTGAGTTGTCATAAGCGACAACCCGAGCTTGCGGATAACGGCCTCGTATCGATCGTAAAGCGGCGTTCGTTCACGACGGTCTGTCATCGTCCAGAAAAGATAGACGCTTTGTAAAGTAAGGGTCGGATCTTGGGCAAGGTTAGTGGTGAGACTCCGGGCAAAGGAGAGCGTACTTTCCATGACGACCTTGTCGGCTTTCATGGGCACAAAGACAGCGTCCTGCGACGCGAGCAGCCGAATGACACCTTCGGCATTGACCGTTCCCGGCAAGTCGTAGAGAATGATACGGGGATGGTAGCCGCTTTGCAGCAGCCGCTCGACTTCTTCGGGGGCTTCAGGCGGCATACATTTCAGCACAGGCCAGAGCTTGCGGCCCGTCGCTTTGAATTGACGTACCAGCAACAGCTTGTGGTAATCGTCATGCTCGATGAGCGACAGTTCCCGCTCACGTTGCGCCTGAACGGACCATTGGGGATAGTCGCAGTCTACGACCAGCACGTCATAGCCTAATGTGTAGTGCAGATGACTGGCGAGTAACATCGTAAATGTCGATTTCCCGATGCCCCCTTTTTGATTGCAGATCGAAATGCTTGCTTGTTTCATTGCTTGTGTGTTTAAATGGTTGTTTGGGTAACTATGCGTCTGTCAATCATTTATATATACTACCTTATATTTGGACGAATAATTGGATGATTATTCGGTCTGCCGCCCTTTCGTTCCTTTGCGCAGATACTCGGTTAAAGATTCGGGTATCCGTCTGAACCGATACTTATTTTGCGATTCGCGCAGTTGCCCGAATAATCAATCCTGCCGCAATATACAACAGGGTAAAACGCTTCGGTTCCGATGTCCGCTCCAGTCCGCTCCAGTCCGCACCGAGGGCTTTTTTTTGCCCCGAAACGGTTGTAATATTGCACCGGGAACAGACCCGGCTATGGAAACCGTAACGGAGGATTTTCAAAACTTCTCTCAAAGATTCTCCGGCGCGGATTTTTGTTGTCGCCAGACAACAGCGAGCTGTACCTTTGTATGCCGAAAAACTTTTCGGCATACGAAAGGTGCTCGCTCTGCGAGGCTGGGTGGCGTTCCCGAGTCACGCCACTTAAACTACCAGACTGATGACAACCACGAAAAAGAGGATCGGACGCCCGACAACGACAGATCCCAGAGTCCACAGGTATAATTTCAAACTCACCACGGAAGAGAATATCCGCTTTAAGCAGATGCTTTGTAAGGCAGGATTGGAACATAACCGCAGCCGGTTTATCGTAAAACGCATCTTCGCCGAGGAGTTCGTTGTCGTTAAACGTGACCCTTCCAAAGTGCAGTTTATTGCTCGTCTGAATGACTTTTATTTCCAGTTTCAGAAACTCGCCAACAACTATAATCAGATTGTAAAGGTCATCAATTCGCACTTTTCCAACATCGCGATCCCGCATCAGATCGCTGCTTTGGAACAGCGAACGAGAGAATTAAAGGCTCTGAGTATCGAGATTCTCAACCTTGCAAAACAAGCTAAGGAGTGGTTGCGAATATAAGATCGGGTTCCTCGCCCGGTGGGGCTTTGCGCTATAACAAGGAGAAAGTGGATAAGGATGAAGCCGAGGTGCTGCTTTGGCAGAAGATGCTCGAACCGTTCGATAAACACGGACGACTGGATATCGATGCCTGCATGGATAGTTTCTGGCCCTACCTCGAAGCCAACCGCAGAACGACCAATACGGTCTTCCATGCTTCGCTGAACCCTTCACCGGAAGACAGGCTGACAGACGAACAGTTGCGGGAAATCGCAAATGAATACATGCAGAAGATGGGTTACGGAGATCAGCCCTATATCGTCTTCAAACATAAGGACATTGATCGGCAGCACCTCCATATCGTATCGTTGCGCGTCGATGAGAAAGGCTGTAAACTACCACACGATTTCGAAGCCCGTCGTTCTGCGGAAATTACCCGCGATTTGGAACATAAGTACAACCTCCATCCGGCGGTCAAAGGTCAGGAACAGAGGGACACCCCCGATCTTCGGAAAGTAAACTATAAGACGGGAAACGTCAAACACCAGATCTCGTCCGTCGTCAGGTCGTGCCTGCGGAATTATAAATGCTCGTCCTACGGCGAGTTCCGCACCTTATTGGAACTGTTTAACGTTTCGGTCGAAGAACGTACGGGAACTATCGACGAAAGGAACTATGCCGGTATTGTCTACGGCGCCATGACTGATGACGGCTATGGCATCGGCACTCCGTTCAAATCGAGCCGTATCGGCCGGGATGTCGGCTACAAGGCTCTTCAAAAGTATTACGAGCGGTCGAAGAGTGCGCTGAAGCAGGACGGGTCGCTCGACCGGCTGCGACAGACAGTCCGGGATGCCATGAGTCCGCACAATACGCGGGACGAGTTTCGGCAGCTGCTCAAGGCGGAGAACATCGACGCTATCTTCCGCATCAATCCGGTCGGCAGAATCTATGGCGTGACTTTCATTGACCATAACGACGGCATCGTTGCCAACGGGTCGGTGCTGGGAAAAGAGTTCTAGGCGAATGTCTTCAACGAATTGTATCCGGCTCCGAAAGAGGCGCAACAGGTTGCAGAACGACAGGCGGAACAGAAACATGAAGTGCAAAACCATGCCGCCAATCCTATTTCTGGCATTGTCGATACGGTATTGGATTTGGCCGACACGCAGGCTTATGAAGAACAGCAACGGCTGATACAACGGCGAAAAAAACGACGATTACACAGATAATGCTATTGAAATTTTGCACGACTGAAAGTGTTCGTCCGAATTCAAGATTTTGAGGAATTCGATACTATTTGCAGAATGAAGAAAAATCTCTGGAAAAGACGAATAAAAAGGGACAAATGTCTTCGTAATGCCTGTCAATAAGGCGTTTGCGAAGACAAATGAGGACAGGCGAAAAATCGAGGTAACGTAAAGGAAAGCGGATTTATGAAGAAGAACGGTCTCCAAATCATTACCCGCCGAATGGTGATTTTTAACACACCGTGTTGTATTTGGCAGCTTGTGGCACAGGTTGGCATATCAAGGTCTAACTCGTTGAGTAATAACTTTGCAAACAAAAAACGAGTATGGCAAGAAGCACATTCAAGGTTCTGTTCTACGTGAACGGCAGCAAGGAGAAAAACGGTATTGTCCCCATCATGGGACGAGTGACAATCAACGGGACTGTGGCGCAGTTCAGTTGTAAGCAGAACATCCCGAAAACGCTTTGGGACGTGAAAGGAAACAAGGCGAAAGGCAAGAGCCGCGAGGCACGAGACATCAACCTTGCCCTTGACAACATCAAGGCGCAAATCATCAAACATTACCAGCGCATTTCAGACCGCGAGGCATTTGTTACGGCTGAGATGGTGCGCAACGCCTATCAGGGAATCGGCAGCGAGTATGAGACGCTGCTAAAAGCATTCGACCGTGAGAACGAAGTGTTCAAGAAACGGGTAGGCAAAGACAGGGTAATGGCTACCTATCGGGCACGTGTACGGGCAAGAAACCATGTAGCCGCCTTTATCAAGTCGTTTTACAGACGCAGCGATATGTCCATGTTGGAACTTACTCCCGATTTCATCAAGGAGTTCGCCGCATACCTCTCGACTGAAGCCGGATTGCGGAACGGTTCGATATGGGCAAACTGTATGTGGCTGAAAGGCGTGGTCATGAAAGCGCATTATAACGGGTTGATACCGCGCAATCCTTTCATCCAGTTTCATATCAGCCCCAATGTGAAAGAACGGGAATATCTGACGGAGGATGAACTGAAAGCGGTCATGACACATGAGTTTGCAGACAGCAAGCTCGCATACATCCGTGACATTTTCATCTTTGCCAGTTTCACCGCCTTGTCATTCGTGGACATTCAGGAACTGACGAATGACAACATCGTGGAGGTGAACGGCGAGAAGTGGATATTGTCCAAACGCCACAAGACAAAAGTCGCCTTCCAAGTGAAGCTGCTGGATATACCCTTGCAGATAGTCGAACGCTACCGACCGATGCAGAAAGACAATCGTATATTCCCCGGCTTGAACTATTGGTCTATCTGCAAACCGTTGAAACGGATGATAAGGGAATGTGGCATAACCAAGTCAATATCATTTCATTGCAGTCGTCATGGCTTCGCAACATTAGCTTTGAGCAAGGGGATGCCCATTGAAAGCGTAAGCCGTGTGTTGGGACATACGAATATAGTCACGACCCAACTCTACGCAAAGATAACCACGCAGAAGCTCGACAACGACCTGACCATGTTCGGCGACAAACTGAGTAAGACGTTTAACGGAATAACGATGTCATGAGTATGAGAAGAAACAGCATAACAGTGAATGAATCCGGCAATATCATCATGCCGGAGAATGTCTCAAACATTTGGATGAGCGAGCCGGAATTGGTGGAACTGTTCGGAGTAATTGCTCCGACACTTCGTTCTGCCATCAGAAACATCTATAACAGTGGAGCATTAAAAGAATACGAGGTACAGAAGTATGTTCGGCAGGAGAACGGGTATCATGCCGATGTGTTCAGCTTTCCGATGATAGTCGCACTTGCTTTCCGCATTGACAGCTTCGGTGCGGAACAGGTGCGCAATGCCATATTTAAAAGGCTGTACTTGCGAAAAGAGAAAACAAATATCTTCTTTTCGCTGGGTATAAATGGTTGGGATATGTCTAATTATCAGGCATAAGTTCTAATGATATGACGACATGAAGTAGTGAGACCTATGCGTATTCCCATTGCCAACAATGTATTTATACGAGTATGTGAATAGGTGTATTGCCATTCATACGTACGATTACGACAAACCCGAAGAAAAATCCATTAGAATGGCATTTCTTCGGGCTTTTGTTGTATGTCATAAAGCCAAATCCAAGAAAATCTTACGTGAGGTATGCGTGAGTTGTTAATCCGTTCTGCGCTAATTGCCGAGTTTTGCACTGATTAAACAAAAAAATGAAGTGCTAATGAAACAAGGCAACTTTGAAAATGAGGAGTTTATCCGTGTGGGTACTACCCTCTACAAGTTAGTGAACCAGCCCCGTCTGAACGGAGGCTATGTGAAGAAGCGCATCGTGTGGAACAACGAAACACTGCGGCAGGACTACGGCAAGGACTATCTCGCCACCGTGCCGAAGTACGACGGCTTCTGCACCGTCCCCGACCATGTGGACTACCGTCCCGTGGTGGACAAGTTCCTGAACCTCTACGAGCCGATAGGACACCGTCCGCAACAAGGCGAGTTTCCCTGTATCCGGTCATTGGTGCGCCATATCTTCGGTGAACAGTATGAATTGGGCATGGACTATCTTCAATTGCTCTACCTGCAACCCGTGCAGAAACTGCCTATCCTGCTGTTGGTATCAGAAGAACGCAACACGGGCAAGAGTACATTCCTGAACTTCCTGAAAGCTGTGTTTCAAAACAATGTCACTTTCAATACCAACGAGGACTTCCGCAGCCAGTTCAATTCCGACTGGGCAGGAAAACTGCTCATCGTGGTGGACGAGGTATTACTCAACCGCAGGGAGGACAGCGAGCGGTTGAAGAACCTCAGCACCACGCTTTCCTACAAGGTGGAGGCGAAAGGCAAAGACCGTGACGAGATAGGCTTCTTCGCCAAGTTCGTGCTTTGCTCCAACAACGAGCACCTGCCCGTCATCATTGACGCAGGGGAGACACGCTATTGGGTGCGGAAGATTGTGCCGCTGCGGAGTGATGACACTGACTTCCTGCAAAAACTGAAAGCGGAGATACCCACTTTTCTCCATTTCCTGCAACACAGGCAGCTATTCACCGAAAAGGAAAGCCGCATGTGGTTCGACCCGAAGCGGCTGGAAACGGATGCCCTGCGGAAGATAATCCGAAGCAACCGCAACCGTTTGGAGATAGAGATGGCGGAACTGCTGCTCGACATCATGGCAAGCGTGGATGTCAGTTCTGTTTCTTTTTGCCTCAATGACATCATCCCGTTGCTCGTCTGCTCGCAAGTCAAGGTGGAGAAGTCGCAGGTCTGGAAAGTGGTGCAGGAGTGCTGGAAGCTGGCTCCTGCATCCAATTCGCTTTCCTACACGACCTCCCAATATGACTACAACCGTGAATGCCGCTACTCACCCGTCAGGAGGATTGGACGCTACTACACGGTAAGCAAATCACAGTTGGAAATGCTCTGATATTTTGATGAAATGATGAAATCATATATAAACATAAAGAATAACAGCGGTTTACATCCTCATCAAACACTCAACAAAAGGATTGGGCTGATGAAAAGAGAAAACGGATACAACCTTACACATCACTTTCCTTTTGGCGAGCGGTTTGATGAAACGCTGATGAAAGGTTATTCTATTAGCTGTCAGTGTATTAGACTATCCAATCATCAATTCATCGGAATTTCACCCCTCAACAAGTCCATCGAGGAAACGGCAGCACCATCCTTGCCTGTATGCCCGTGTGCCGACAGGCAATTATGCCGGCATAACGGCACCGAATATCATGCAAGGCTGGCAAAAAGAAAAAGGCGACCAATGTCCACCGACATCACCGCCGACACCATCGCAGGCTTTTGGGGAAACAAAAAGCCATAGCTCATTAGGGCGTTTTCTTCACGCACCGCTGACGCTAATGCTAAAAACACCCCAATGAGCCAGCGGGGTTGCACCCCTCTGGACACCCCCGCTTGCCCCGTGCGGCTATGACCGCAGACAGGCGGACACCGACAAACAAGTTTGTACAACCTCAAAAACAAGAAACGAACATGGGATATATCAGCATCCAAATCAACAAGGCGAAAGGGTCGGCTGACACGGGCGCATCCGACCATATCGAACGCAAGACTACGCCCAAGAACGCAGACCCCACACGCACCCACCTCAACCGTGAGCTGGTGCAGTTCCCCGACGGCGTGGCAGACCGTACCGAAGCGATAAGCCACCCCATTCGCACGGCGGGCATCAAACGGAAGATAACGCCCGACCAAGTGAGGGCAATCCGCATCGTGCTTTCGGGTACGCACGAGGACATGGCGAGGGTGCAGGACGAGGGCAGACTATCCGAATGGTGCGATGACAACCTGCAATGGCTGCACCGCACATTCGGCAGGGAGAACACCGTTTCGGCAGTGCTGCACATGGACGAGCACACGCCGCACATCCATGCAACGGTCGTGCCGATTGTGACGGGAGAGCGCAGGAAAGCAAGGAAGAAGCAGACGGAGGGCAAACGCACCTACCGCAAGAAAGCCGACGCCGTGCGCCTGTGCGCCGATGACCTCCTGACCCGAGAAAGGCTTGCCGCCTACCACGACAGCTATGCCGCAGCGATGTCGAAGTACGGCTTGCAGCGTGGCATACGGGGTTCAGAAGCACGGCACACCACCACCGCCCAATACTACCGTGACTTGAAACGGCAGACGGGAGAGCTTGAAGCCAACATGCGGCAGTTGCAGGACGAGCAACAGCAGGCGGAAAGGCAACTTGACGAAGTGCGGAAGGAAATCAAGTCGGAGAAGCTGGAAGCCGCCAAGACCGAGGCAAAAGCTGCACTTGTGGCAAAGGTCGGTTCTCTTTTGGGAAGCGGTAAATTGAAAGAGCTTGAAGCCGACAACCGCACCTTGCAAGGCGAGGGCGCC
>ENA-OPMG01001084-OPMG01001084.1-human-gut-metagenome-genome-assembly--contig:-NODE-1084-length-18048-cov-3.037904_pt1 | contig 18048 bp, 18 predicted proteins | sample MGYA00241522_ERZ501741 | MGnify/ENA primary metagenome ERZ501741 (study PRJEB25962, sample SAMEA2042616) | human gut metagenome | biome: human gut; feature: human-associated habitat; material: faeces...
CGACGGTATCCATTACGCTTTGAAGTCGCGGTTCGTGGATATTCGGGTTCCGTTGGTTTATAGCTTTATGAAAGCCGAATCGCGTATCCGTCCATACGTATATATTGCACCTGTAATAGGTTTTGCGACAAGAGGAACGATTCGGATGCAAGAGGACTTTGCCAACGGGGAATATGTGGGCTACGGATTAGACCTGTCCAAGGCCAATATGGCGAGTATGTACTTTGCCGGAATGGTAGGTATAGGTGCGAAATACCAATTCAAGGCATGGGGAAATACCTTCTTCTTCGGAGTGGATGCCAGCTATGAACTGGGCTTTACCGACACTTATGGAGGAAAAGAAAAAGACGGCAAGGCTGAAGTGAATACCAACTGGTCTCTACCGTCTTATGAGTTGGAAGGCAACCGGAATTTCTCCGGATTCGAAGTGAAGGCTACCTTGGGGATTCCTTTTAGCGTGTTCAAGAAAAAGGCCGTTCCCGCCCCTCCGACTCCGGTCATTGTACAGCGTCCTACACCCATACCTGTTGTAAAAGAAAAGCCCTGTTATACATTGGAGGAAATCAACGATATGATGCAGAAAGGAGAACCTGTCGCAGGTAAGACCATCTGTGCCATCGATGCCATTAATTTCGACTTCGGGAAAAGTACGATAAAAACAGAGTCTTATGCTTACCTGAACAGACTGGCCAACACGTTGGTGAGGACGCACGCACGGATAGAAGTGAAGGGACATACGGATAATGTAGGAACGGAGGAATTCAATATGAAACTATCCCACAAGCGTGCTCAGGCCGTGGTAGATTATCTAATAGGGCGCGGGGTGGACAAAGACAAACTGTCTTATAGTTATTACGGTATGTCCAAACCGCTGACGACCAATGATACGGAAGAAGGGCGTACGATGAACCGTCGTGTGGAATTTGAAATCTTAAAATAAAACTTTTTAAATAAATTGCGATATGAAAAGGAACAAATTTAGAGGACTGTGGTATATTCCGGTCATGACGTTTGTGGTTTCGCTCTCTGCTTGTTTAGGTAGCGGAGACGAGACGATTGTATTGGAAGAAGGAAAGCCTGCCCACGGCATTCCTAGCGATGATGATGCCGATCCGAATCCGGAGATAGGGACTTCCACGACTTATATTCCTAACGTGAACTACACCGTAGAGAACAGCGGCAATGACGCCATTGTCCGTTTGGATATGACCGGAATACAGGATCCGGACTCCTATGAATGGCTGAAACTCGTTGGAACAGGCGGCAACGGTGTGAACCAACAAAACGTGTGGGTGTCTGTAGACGGCAAGCCCAAAGGCATAGCTGTATACAACAACTCGGACAACCAAGGAGAAAATGCCATTATGGTCGATGTCGTGTTTCTTGTAGATAATTCTGGGAGCATGGGAGATGAAGCGGATGGGATAGCGCGTGATATTGTAACATGGGCAGGAGAATTAAGTGCTTCTGATATTGATGTCAAGTTTGGCTGCGTCGGTTATGGAGGAAATGTCGGTCGCCAGTATGGTTCTTTGGTAAATGGTTATGGTGTGACTGGCGCATTGAATATAACAGATTACATGGAGTTGAATAACTTTCTAAATAATCGTTCCGTTACCAATACAAGTCGGACAAAAGGTTATGCCGGTGATGATACTTCGGAGCTGTATACGATCGCTGAAAACTCTTATTCTCGTGCAGGGGGAGAATGCGGTGTTCAGGCTCTAAGATTCGCAGACGAACATTTTTCTTTCCGATTGGGAGCGAACCGTGTATATGTTAACTTTACAGATGATGCCAATTATCCGGGAGGTGATGACGAAATATCTGTGTCTTATGTGGCTGATGCCATGAATTGGAATACGAATAAAGGAACTATTCATACGGTATTCAGCGGTTCATCAAGTAGCCTCAATTATAGTATCGGAGAGGCACCTTGGCTTTTATCTGAATATACGGGAGGAACTGTTATGGAAGTGTCTCCGACTTTTTCTGGCGTAACACTAAACAGCCTTCCCGTGACAGGTGCCATGCAAAATTCCTATATCATCCGCTTTACGAATGTATCCGAATTCATGGACGGCCAGTCGCACGAAGTAAAAGTGACCATCTTGTCGGAAGACGGAAGGGTACGTGCCGAAAAGATATTCTATATTGTTTTCGGAACAGTATAGGGGGCATTCTTCCTCATTACAAAACGGGACTGTACCGCAATGGGCGGACAGTCCCGTTTTTATGATGTTGTTGTATTTTGTTTAATAAGCAAACAAAGGATAGCCTGCCATCACTTCGTTCACCTGCTTGCGCACGTCGGCAATGACATTTTCGTCTTCCGGCGCATTCAAGACCTTTTCTATCAACTCGGCTACCAGTACCATCAAATCTTCTTTCGCTCCACGTGTCGTAATGGCCGGCGTACCTAAGCGGATGCCGGAAGTTTGAAACGCACTGCGACTGTCGAACGGCACCATGTTCTTGTTCACCGTAATGTCGGCAGCCACCAAGGCTTTCTCGGCCACCTTGCCCGTCAGGTCGGGATATTTACTGCGCAAGTCCACCAACATGGAGTGGTTATCCGTTCCGCCGCTTACGATATCGAAACCACGTTTCATCAGTTCATCGGCCAAAACCTTGGCATTCTTCTGTACCTGTTTGGCCCATTCCTTGAATTCGGGTTGCAACGCCTCGTTGAAAGCCACGGCCTTGGCGGCAATCACATGCATCAGCGGGCCGCCCTGAGTTCCCGGGAAAATCGCCGAATTGATTTTTTTGGCAATATCTTCATTGTTAGTCAAAATCATGCCGCCGCGGGGACCGCGCAAAGTCTTGTGCGTCGTTGTTGTTACCACATCGGCATATTCCAGCGGATTCGGGTGAACGCCACCGGCTACCAGGCCTGCAATATGTGCCATATCCACCATCAGATAAGCTCCGACTTTATCGGCAATTTCCCGAAAACGCTTAAAATCAATCCGCCGCGGATAAGCCGACCCGCCCGCGATAATCAATTTTGGCTTGTTTTCCAAAGCCAGGCGCTCAACCTCGTCATAATCAATCAGCCCGGTCTCTTTACAAACGCCGTATTGAACCGCCTGCAGCCATTTTCCCGAAAAAGAAACCTTTGAACCGTGCGTCAGATGTCCGCCCGCATCCAGCGACATGCCCATAATCACGTCGCATGGTTTCAGCAACGCAACATAAACAGCCGTATTGGCCTGACTTCCCGAATGCGGCTGAACATTGGCAAACTGCGCGTTAAACAACTTTTTAGCCCGTTCAATCGCCAGATTTTCCACCACGTCAACACATTCACAGCCGCCGTAATAACGGTGCGCGGGATAACCTTCCGCATATTTGTTGGTCATAATCGATCCCTGCGCTTCCAACACTGCATTGGAAACAATATTCTCTGAGGCAATCAGTTCAATCTGATTCTGTTGGCGTTTCAGCTCACATTCAATTGCATCAAAAACCGCTTTGTCTTCGCTTTGCAAATTTTCTTCAAAATCCATATAGTCCTCCCTATTCGTCCAACTTAGAGATGCGGCGTTCATGCCGGCCGCCGTCAAAAGCCGTCTGCAAAAAGATATCCATCCGCCGGGCAGCCTCGGCAAAAGTCATGGTCCGGCCGCCGAAAACGGCAATGTTCGCATTGTTATGCTGCCGAGCCAAAGCCGCAGCCTCATCACTGTACAGAATTGCCGCACGAATACCCCGGCAGCGATTGGCAGCAATTGAAATGCCGATGCCCGTTCCGCAAATCAGAATACCGGTCTCCGCCTCACCGGACAATATCCGGTCACACATCGCCTTCGCAATATCGGGATAATCGCAAGACTCGGACGAATATGTCCCCAAATCATCCAGTTTAGTCCCTTTTCCGGCATAATATTCTTTCAGCTGTTCCTTTAAATCAAATCCGCCGTGGTCGGAAGCAATTGCAATCTTCATTCTGCCCTCCTTTGCAAAATTTTCCTTATCATAAAAGATAAGCGCAGTTTTGCAATGTTAAATTATTTCCATGCACAAAAGCGCGGGATGAAAGCCGTAAGAATCTGATTTTTAAACAAATTAAAAAAAAGTGCAAAATAATATAAAAAAGTTATTGACGAGAACTAAAAAGTTTGTATATATAGAGGACGTTGAGTGAATGAGGAACTCAAGTTGAGGTATCCCGATTGGCCGGTTGGCAGAGTGGCTCATGCAGAGGACTGCAAATCCTTGTACATCGGTTCAATTCCGGTACCGGCCTCCAAAATTCATTCGTTACCGCATTTATTATTCCGGCTTAGCTCAGCGGTAGAGCAATCGGCTGTTAACCGATTGGTCGCCTGTTCGAATCAGGCAGCCGGAGCCAATAAAAAAACCTCCCTCTGGGAGGTTTTTTTATTGGTTATGACTGCCTTGCCTAGAACAACGACTGCCTGTTCGTATCAGGCTCGAGGATAAAAACAACCGCTGCTCCGGTTGTTTTTACCGCAAGAGGCGAAGTTTTGTTAGTTTTGAGAGCCGTTGTAAAACGGCGAAGCAAAGCTTAAAAAACGAGTGTCCGAAGCGCAGTTGTCCGGCGCAATGCAATTGGCGCCGGCCTTACGAAGCAAGCAGAGCCCCTCAATAAAATTTTTAACCGCCCGCCTGGTGCGGGCTTTTTTAGTTTAAACAATTTAAGGGCTCGACCCCCTCGGGGCTGGAATAAGACATATGGCAAATAACAACGCAGTTATAATGACGCGTATTGTATTTGCTTAACGAAATTAAGAGTAAAAAGCGGAAAATAATCAACCGCCGAATTTAATATTGCCTATTCAAAAAACTCAATTCCGGTTTCATTAATGGTGGGCCAGAGATCGCCCTCTTTGCCGCGAAGAACGCCCAGAAAAATGCGGGTTTTCCGGGTGATGCCGAAAATTCGTTTCAAATCGGGAAAATATTTGCGGACATAGAAATAATTTTCCGGTTTTAATTCCCAGCAGGAACCTTCTTCAACATCCTCCCGCTGATAGATGACCAGTTTGTTGTCAAGAAAATAACCGCGGGGATAATTCTCCAGAACATATTTGACCTGTTCGTCGTCCAGACCGCAGCGGGAAAGAATTTCTCGGTGGGAGAAAGGCTGCCCGGTTTCTCCGAGAATAAGCCCCGTTTCGGGAATAATGATAAACGGACGGCGTTGTTTGTGATAGTTAATGACAGTCTGATTCATGGTATGCCTTTCTGAAAAGTAACGGTTTAAGTCTATCACAGTCTGATAAGGTTGCAACCTTAAATTTTGCCGCATGGCTTTCGGGATTAAGCAGCCGGATATAAAATAGTAGATTTTTAAGAAAGATATGTTTATATTGAAAGCAAAGGAAAAGAAAAATGGCTCAGACAAGCAGAAATTTCGGCATTATCAACAAGCTTAAAAACATTGTTCGCAAAACCGGACATGTTTTCTTCCGCAGCGGACGGGATAAGGGAATAACCGAAGCCATCGCCCGGAAGATTCAGAAATCGGCTTATGAATCGCTTCATACCAAGCGTAAAGAAACTTTTACGCCTCCCTATAAGGAAATTGCCGAACAGCTTCAGGTTGCCGATGACATGATTTACAAGGCCGCCGTCTTTCGCTTGTCGCGCATTGCTGCAAATGAAGACCGTCTGGCCGCCGATATTCTGAGCATTCTTGAAGAAGAGCTTTCCCGGACGGATCGCAGCCGGGAGCAGTTGGATTATGTTCGCGATAAAATGTCTTATATCAAAAAGATTCGAAATTCAAAACCATGATTAACGAGAAAAAAATTCCCGACGAAATTCAGCCGGCCAAACCGAACTGGCGCCGCCGTCTGCTGATTTCGGCTCTGAAATCGCCAATCAGCACGATTCTGATTCTTGCCTTTTTATATTTTGCTTTCCAGGCTTATGTGCTGCAGCTCAGCCCGACGGTTAATAAGTTTTATATGTTCGGCGTTTTGTTTTTGTGGGTATTCTGGTATGTGGCCAAAAATGTCTTTAAAGTCATTCTGCTGGCGGTTGCCGTTGCTTACGGCGCCTATACCTATCACACTTATTCAACCGGAGAAATCGCCCGGTGCGAGTTGTCCGGCGGCACTTGGAACGAAGAAATCGGAAAATGCGAAGAAAAAACCGGATTTTGGGCCGGAGTAATGAAACGTTTTCAGGATTTGGGCACTTATGCCCGGGAAGATGAAAAGAAAAAGGCTCCGCAGTAGGAGCCTTTTTCTTTTGAACCGAAGTTATTCAACCGTAACCGATTTGGCCAAATTGCGCGGCTGGTCAACTTCGCGCCCCAGACTGTCGGCAATATAATAAGCCAGCAGCTGCAGCGGAATATTCGCCAACAGCGGAAAAGTCGTTTCGTTCGTGTCGGGAATATTGAGACGATAGTCAAACAGTCCCGGCGCAATATCTGCTTTTTCGGAAACGACGGCCGCCAGCAGCGCGTTGCGGGCTTTGGCCTCCTCACAGTTGGAAATCATTTTGGGCAGGGTAATACCCGGGCCGAGAACCGCCATCACCGGCATATTTTCGTCAAGCAGGGCAATCGGTCCGTGTTTGAGTTCGCCGGCGGCATAACCGTTGGCGTTGATATAGCTGATTTCTTTCAGTTTCAAACTGCCTTCCAAGCAGACTGCATAATCAATGCCACGGCCAACGAAGAACACATCGTGTGCATTGGCATACTTCGCAGCAAACCACTGGATGCGCTCTTTATCTTCCAAAGTTTTCTGCATCTTCTCCGGGAGAGTCAACAGTTCAGAAATATAGTAACTGTACTGTTCTTCAGTGATTTTTTCTCTAACCTTTGCGAACTGAACCGACAAGCAGTACATGGCCGCAAGCTGTGCGCTGTATGCCTTGGTTGTAGCAACAGAAATTTCAGGGCCAGCAAGTGTGTAAAACACCTTGTCTGCTTCACGGGCAATACTACTACCCACTACATTGACGATTGCCATTGTGGTAATGCCCTTTTCTTTTGCCATACGCAGTGCTGCCAATGTATCTGCTGTCTCACCAGACTGGCTGACAACGATTACAAGTGCTTTCTGATTGAGCGGCATTTTACGATAGCGGAACTCAGATGCAAGTTCCACACGCACCGGAATATCCGCTATATCTTCCAGCACATACTGAGCAGCCATGCCCACATGCCATGCAGAGCCACAGGCAACAATATAGATCTGCTCAAAGTTCTTAATTTCCTCTTCGGTGATTTCCACACCGGACAAGTCGATAGTTCCATCTTTGATCACAGAATTCAGGGTATCTTGGACAGCTTTCGGCTGCTCATGGATCTCTTTCATCATGAAATGCTCAAAGCCGCCCTTTTCGGCTGCTTCTGCATCCCATTTGATCTCGGTGGTCTGCTTTTCGATTTCATCGCCGTTCAGGTCATAGAAATGCGCCTCACCCGGCGTCAACTTTGCAAACTCAAGGTTGCCGATGTAATACACATTGCGAGTGTATTTCAGAATTGCCGGGACATCCGAAGCCACATAAGTTTCACCATCCGCAATACCGATAATCATCGGGCTATCCTTACGCGCCACCCAGATCTCGCCCGGATAATCACGGAACATCAGCTCAAGAGCGTAGGAACCGCGCACACGAACCATCGTCTTGGCAATGGCATCGATAGGGCCGAGGTTGTACTTCTTATAATAGTAGTCCACCAACTTGATGACCACTTCGGTATCCGTCTGGCTGTAGAACGTATAGCCATGCTTCAACAGTTTTTCTTTCAGTTCAGTATAGTTCTCGATGATGCCGTTATGTACGCCAACGACCTCAGACTCCACTGTGCCGGAACCGGAACGGCTACAGTTACCGGAAACATGCGGATGTGCATTCGTCTGGCTCGGCTCGCCGTGGGTTGCCCAACGGGTATGGCCAATACCACAAGTTCCTTTCAGTGCATTACCGTTATCGGTTTTCTCAATCAGATTGGACAGACGGCCTTTTGCTTTCACGACCTGTGCCAGTGCTTCTCCATCCCGGACAGCCAATCCAGCCGAGTCATATCCTCTATACTCCAGTTTAGACAGGCCATCCAGCAGGATCGGTGCCGCCTGTCGATTTCCTGTAAATCCAACGATTCCACACATAGGTTTTGCCCCTCCTATTATTCATTTTTCTATGATACTTTTCCACTTACACAAAACGACTCCGGACACTGCCAGAGTCGTCATTGACTTTATACCTTATATCCCTTTTCGCAGATCACATTGACCACTTCATCAACATACTTCTGGCATGTATCGTGGTCAGGTGCTTCCACCATAACACGAACGACCGGTTCAGTGCCGGATTCACGCACCAGAATACGGCCGGTATCGCCCAGAGCCTCAGCAACTTTAGACACTGCTTCCTGCACCGCCGGATCACTCTGTGCAGCCTTCTTATCGGTCACACGAACATTCTCCAACACCTGCGGATAGATCTTCAGCGGTGCCGCCAACTCGCTCATTGGCTTCTTCTTAGCCAGCATGACTTCCATCATCTTCAAACTAGTTAAGATACCATCGCCGGTGCTGGCATATTTGGAGAAGATGATATGACCACTCTGCTCACCACCGATACGACAGCCGTTCTTCGCCATGTACTCGTATACGTACTTGTCGCCCACAGCAGTCTTGGCGTAACCGATACCTTGCTCATCAAACGCTTTGTACAGACCAAAGTTGGACATGACAGTCGTAACCACAGTATTGGTCAGCAACTTGCCACGCTCTTTCATATAGCAGCCATAGATATACAGGATATGGTCTCCAGTGATGACATTACCCTTCTCGTCCACGCACAGGCAGCGGTCGGCGTCACCATCGAAGGCAAAACCAACATCCAAACCCTTCTCCACAACAAACTTCTGCAGACCCTCAATATGCGTAGAACCGGCGTTGTTGTTGATGTTCGTGCCATTCGGCTTGTTGTTTATGACATAGGTATCAGCACCCAGGGCATCGAAAACGCTTTTAGCGATATTCCAAGAGCTGCCGTTGGCGCAGTCTAGGCCGACCTTGACACCCTTGAAGGAATAGATGCCGAGACTGATCAGATAGCCCATATAACGGTTACGGCCTGCCACGTAGTCCACCGTGCAACCGATGTGCTCACGATGAGCAAACGGCAGTTCCGGCCAATCCTTATCAAAGACATGGAGCTTTTCGTCAATGTAGTCCTCTACCAGCAGCAGGATTTCCTCGGGCATTTTCTCGCCGTAGCAGTCAATCAGCTTAATGCCATTATCATAGTAGGGATTGTGGCTGGCGGAGATCATGATGCCACAGTCAAAGTCATCCACACGAGCAATGTAAGCCACAGACGGCGTGGTCGTAACGTGCAGCAAATAAGCATCTGCACCAGAAGCAGTCAACCCAGCGACCAGACTGTACTCAAACATGTAAGAGCTGCGGCGAGTGTCTTTGCCAATGACAATGCGAGCAGGGTCGGTATCACCATTGCGCTCACGGAGAGCGTTATAATACCAGCCCAAAAAGCGACCCACTTTATAGGCATGGTCTGCTGTTAATGTAATTCCGGCTTCACCACGAAAACCATCTGTTCCAAAATACTTTCCCATTTTAAATCTTCCTCCTAATATTATTCTTCTAATTTAAACGTATAGTATCTCATGCACTAATATCAACGAGTGCCTCGTATTCACTAATCTACAAATATTCAGTTTTTCAATAACACACCACCCTTCCTCAGTCATTGATTACCCGCTAATTGTTGTTCCCCATACACTGTCATCATAATCTTCTTAATCGTTCCTTGTACATCCAGATAATTCGTATTATGGCTTGCATGAGACTCATTTGCTTCGCCCTTGACCACGAACTTGTCGCAGTATAAATTGCGGTTGTCAGTAGCCGCGCGTAAATAGTGACCCATATTCTCACCACGCAAGCGCTCATCACGTGTTATCAAAGTCTCAAACAAATCATCTTCATGACGAGCGCCAATGATATTCGTTCAAATATCATCAAAGAGCTACTGAATAGCCTTTGCAAGATCGCCTATGGTAAAAGCATCCACCTTCTGGACAAACAAAACGCTAAGGTTTGCATGCTGGAACTTAAACACAAATATACTCACATTGGGGGCCGACCCCCGAGAGTTCTCGGCAAGACTTGAATTGTTATTTTTTTGTGTTCTAGGCTCAAATTGACTCTACTAGTTATTTTTCATTTTTTTCAAAGCCGCTAACGCAATTTTTATTCCTGCAATCATCCCAATGCAAATTAATGTATACCTTAACACAGTATAACGATACAATACTAAACCGAACAACGCAGCTATGATCGTTAATATTGCCATAAACAAGACTGCCTTATCATTATATACCGATTTATTTCCAGTTTCTTCGAGATGAACCTTTCTTGCGAATATAACTTGTGCACCTGCTAACACTATATATGCTACCAGTGTAGTATATGCAGCTGCCATATAGCCAAAAATATTTATACATATGAAATTCAGTATAAGATTTACAATAGCTGCGATAGTCGAAGAATACATTATATAATTAGTTTTTTTATGGTATATGAGTAAATTAGAGTACATATTTGATACAGAAGTCAAAAACACTCCTGCTGCAATAGGCGGCATAATATAAATTGCTTCATAATATTCCTTAGTAGCTAATATTCTAACTATTTCTGGCGCTAAAAAAGTAAGCATAACTGCAATAATAGCATACGATCCCATTAAAGCTAATGATAATTCTCTAATTTTATTATCTTTTTTACTCATATTCTGATATAAATACGGTATAAATGATGAATTAATTGCACTCCAAACTAATAGTGAAATTGAGCTTACAGTATATAAAGTACTATATATTCCAACTGCATCATTTCCCACCATTTTGCTTATCATCATTCGATCAGAAACACTTAAAATCTGTGCTGCAAAAGCATAACCAATAAGAGGAGCGCTCAGCTTCAAAGAGTATTTCCAATACTTTATATTTACTATTGTTTTCCCTTTTGCATATATTTTAATCCATATAACCGCCGAAATCGCCATTGTTGCTATGTTAGTTGCATACAATCGGCCCACCACAACTTGATCCGATCCCGCTTTATTTAAATATAAAACAACTATCACGGAGAATATTGTTGATGCTAAAGCTGATCCCATTGTCAATGCACCAGCTAATTTATATTTATATTCATATCTTTGTCTTAACAGCCAAAAATCCTGCGCCGGTGCAAAGAAAAACATTACTAGCATCAAAATTATCAGCACAGAAGGCAACCCTATAATTCTATTCCAAATATCAGGTATGAGGAAATAAATACATCCTAGAACAATTGCCATCATTGATGTTAATGTCAAAACAGCCGATTGATATTGATCCCTTTCCCCCTCAAAGTCTTTCATCGCTGCCTGAAATCCACCTGATGTTAATGATAGTGTTGCAATTACGCTCAACAAAGAATACCAGGAGTTATATAAATTAACCATTCCTATTTCGCTTGTAGACATTATTCTCGTGAAAATTGGAACTGTAATCATTGATAATCCTCGTGAAAAAACAGATGCCATGGTATAAACCACTGCTGCTTTTACACCCAAAGGAATATTTTGTAGCCTTTCCTTTAGCATTTTATTCTCCTACAATGTATTTCCGGGTAACCCCACAGCATCCTGCCGTGTTGCCATCCAACTTATTGCCTAAGCTGTAGAATAAGAACGTAATAGCCTGACACCATTTTATCTGGGCTTACACGCCCGCTAAGGAATCAGTCAGCTGTAGTTCTAATTCGCAGCATTCGATTTACGCAGGTATCTGGAATTCCAACTAGAACCCTATTTCTATTCATCTCAAACATAAAAAAGGAAAAAGCATAGCAAAAAACATCTAATATCAAGAGTACTTCTGTAGCATGATTTCTGGATTCTTATAAGAATCCTCCTCTCCAGCCCCTTCTTTTAATCCCTTCTTCCTGATTTTCTGTTTGGACAAAGAGCCGTCCCTAGATGTTTCACATTTAGTACTAGACTTTATAACACTATTTACATTCAAACGCAGACTCACTTACACTTATTCAAAAACGCATTAAATTGTTCTATATATTTATCAGGTGTAAACAGTTCATTTGCTGTTGTCAATGCATTATTTTTTATTTCTTCAATTTGATCTCTTGACAAACTGATAATATCCAGCAATGTGGCTTCTAATGTATTCAAGTCATTATCTCTAACAAGGAATCCATTATATTTATCTTTTATAAATAAATCCGTGCCTCCTACAGATGTGCAAATACTAGGAACCCCTAACATCATTGCCTCGCAAAACTTTGTCGAAACTCCTGCTTTCGCATATCTTTTATTCATCCGTAATAGAACCGACAAATCTGCCTTTTCCACTATACTTAGCGTCTTGTCATGTGACAATCTTCCATGACAGTAAATTCCATATTTTTCCAATTCATCGTTCCCTACCAATTTCTGCACTTGCATCTTATCAGGGCCAATTATATCAATGACAACACGTACTTCATCAGTATTTAATCGAATTATCGCATGTAATAGAGTATCAATATAATCCTTCGAAGCCAATGCGCCTGCATAAACAATTTTCAGCACTTTTCTATTATCTGAATTTTCTCTTATTAATTTTTTCTTTTTATCAGCTTCTGGGAAAATTGGCGGTAACAAAATAGTATTACAGTTTTGCTCTAAATAATGTTGATACAAATATTTGCTTATTGCTATAACATTGCCAACTTTTTTATCGATATATTTTTTTTGTAAGTCTTTTTCTGTATTAATAACTCTCGGCATAATTCCCCGATAATCTTTAGGGTTTCTCCATTCCGTAGTTTCTATTACCAACTTAAATCCTTCTTTTTTAGAAAGATTTAACATTTTCAAAACATATAGTATCGAATTCGGCTCATATAAAATGATTATATCAGGTTTTATTTTGTCAAGAAATTTTAGTGTTTGCTTAAAATAAAATTCCCCAGATACTTGGTCCAAATTCCAAAAAGCGCCTCTTACCTTTCCCCGCCCCGGATAAGGATCCATATATTGGTATGCCACCTCATCCACTTCTTCCATTCTTTTGCCATCAGAAGCCAACTCACATAACACATGAACTTCATGTCCACAAGATTTCATAAATATAGCTCTATTCCTGACATGAATTGATGAAGCAGTGTCTGGATATCCGACATTTCCAATATATAATATTATCATGAATTGCCATCCTCTCTTTGCTAGGGTGTAAGATTTACAATACACCTAAAAGCTTTAACTTAATCTTCAAATAATTTCTCCCATTCCTTTGCTATTTTCTTTACATTTAGCTGTTCTCTCAACTCACTTGCTTGCTTTCCCAGTCTTTTTGCTTTTTCCGGATTTTTTAGTAATCCTATTATTTCATCCGCAAATATTCTATCATCACCGACAGGTGTAAGTATGCCATTAATATTATTTTTTATAACCATTCTAGCGCCACCTATCGGACAATCTGTACATACCACAGGAAGTCCTATCGTCATAGCTTCCAGCATTGAATTAGACATTCCCTCAAAATCTGATGATGATACAAAAACACTAGCATTCACTATATATGTTTGAACATTTGCTTTTTGTCCCATAAATTTTACATTATCAGAAATATTTAGTTCTTTAGCGTATTTTTCCAATTCCTCTCGTTGCTCGCCTTTACCATATATTTCTAATACATATTCCGGGAACACATCAAGGACTCTTTTCATTGCCCTGAGAAGCATAAATATATTTTTTTGTTGACTTAATCTATTTACAGCTACAATTCTTTTTTCTCTTTCTCCATCATATGGATCCGGAATTGACGAGGTAATAGGATTTGCAATTACTTTTGACTTTTTCTCTAGGCTCTTACCATAATACTGTTTTGCATCTTCGGTTTGGAAAACAACTCTATATGCTTTTTCGTAACTATACTTTACATAAATCTTCTGATACCAATTGTAATAATACTGCGGAGCATTTCTTTCCGATAAAATAAATCTATATTTATTTAGCAAATTCCCCAATATCAGATATTGATATCCCAAGCCCAACGAAATCACATAATCTGGCGCTTGATTTTTCAATAGTTTTTTTAATTCTTTTATTCTAAAAAATATTGCACATTTTCCTGTATTCTCAGGCAAATAATCAATTTTAATTTTCGGATTAATCCTATAATTATTATTTGCCTTTGAAAATACAATAAAGAAAACTTCATAACCGTTTTCACAAAAATAATCGGCTAAGGCAACTGTAACTCTTTCAGCACCGCCTCCACCTAAGCTACCTATTAAAAATGATATCTTTTTCATCAGCCTATGATCTCCCGTAATATTTTTCTCTTAATGCTTTTCCAATAAGCATCATTACAATAACGCCACTATATCCCAGCTCAATCTGATAATATGTAGAAACGCCCATATACGCTAGTAATACAAAAAATCCGACAAATTTTGCTGCTCGAATCACTATTCTACTTTGCTCATTATAAATCTTACTGCCTTTTAAAGTAGATGCATATGCACACAACCATGCAATCACTGGGAAGATTCCATAATGGAACATAACAAACATAAACTGATTATCGAAATAAGTATAGTTCTTATTTCCCAAGTAGCTATAAGAAGCATTGATACCCAATCCAAAAATCAAATCTTCCCATGAATGCTGCGCAAAAAAGATTACGTATTGTCCACTTCTGGTATCTTCCATTCCTCTATTGAATAAATTTCCTGTAATCTCTGGAAAAATATAAGAAACTCCCAATACCGCAATAATAATCAGCAAAAATCCCATTAAAATCTTAACAGATCTATTCCTATCACCCAGAACAGCAACAAATATAAATAATAGTATTAATGTCTGTAATACCCATGCTCTTGACTGTGTAATAAATGCAGCAGCGATAATAAGCAATAAATTACAGTATATCAGCTTTCTTTTATCCTTTTGGGGGAAATCCAAAAATGTCATAATGCAAGCAGATGTAAACCAACATGAAAATATTCCTTTATATGACGCATTCATAGGCCATTTTATTCCATAATTAGCCCAAAAAGAAAAAACAGCAATATAAAAACAACAGCAGAAGAGTATATTTATATATGGTAATTTGTTTTCCAATATATTCCATATATTGTCATCAAAACCAAGTAGCGCTGCCACTGGCAACAAAATCACTGATGTAGAAATCGATTCAAAAAAAACAGATTGAGCAGGCGCTTTATCTAAAGCTAATACAGTCCATATCAAATAATATATAATCGAACTTATAATCAAAATCCTTATTCCAGCGTGGACCTTTTTTATATATTGTATAAAGCATCTAAATATCAGCACTAGAATAATAATACTTGAAAAACTTAAAAAGAAAGTTCCCCATCTTCCTTTACTAACGAACCTGTATGTATCATATACCGGCTCCCATTCACCCAACATATTTCTTAGCAAAGACCCTAAAATCACGCATATCAAATATATCTCAAATATTAGTTCATTGATTGTGTATTTTGTTCTCATATTAAAATCACCATTTGGATTTTTCTTGCAATATATTTATATGATCTTCTAATTCTTCGTTCGTAAATCTTTCAGAAACACGTCTACCGGGTACTCCTACATATATGCCATAGGGATGAGTACTTTTAGTTATTACACACCCCCCCCCAATAACGCATCCCTCTGCTACAGTTACTCCCTTAAGAATTGTTACATTAGCCCCTATCCAAACATCCTTCTCAATAATGACATCCTGATCGTTTTCTTCATCTTTTTCTTCATCTGTTACATCAGCCATGTACTTTCCTACTGCATTCATCTTGTGATCGCCTGTGATGATACTAAGCCTTGGGCCAATTACTACTTTTTCTTTAATGATAATGTTTGCTCGTGTTGTCCACAACAGTGCATGAGGGCCAATCGCAACATCATCTCCTATACTAATGTTGCCAATTCCCTTAATATCGCTTTTTTCTGCAATATGTACATTTTTGCCACAGTTTCCCAAAGAAGATTTAATTACACTTTCTCGAAAAATCTTATAAAATACCTTACGCACAAATTCTTCTGTTCCGTATATGTAGTGTCCGATTTTATTCATCTCAATCACTCATCCATAGCTTTTTCATATAATTTGCACACTTTCTCCAGATGTTTCTCTAAAGAATACTTCTCATATGCTTTTTCAATGCTTTCCTTTCCCATACGGTAAATAAGCTCATCATTCCCAGTCAATTCAAGTATTACTTTAGCAAAATCATCTATCTTTCCTGGCTCTACCATATAGCCGTTTTTACCATTTTCCACAAGCTGCGGTATCCCTCCAACATTTGTGGCAACTATGGGCAACCCATACCCCATTGCTTCTAGAATCGACATCGGCATTCCTTCCGTATAAGATGGTAAAAAGAAAAGATCTGCCTCTTGAAGAAGTTTTTCTTTCCTTTCCTTTTTAACCCATCCTGGAAATGAAAAATACTGAGATATACCTTTTTCCTCAACAATAGCCTGTAACTTCTCAATCTCTCCGCTTCCAGCTAAAACAAATTTAACATTTCTATTACGTTCAATGATTTTTTTTGCAATATCAGGAATGTCAAAGACACCTTTAAGCTCCGTAATAAATCCTAAAAAGAGAATAATCTTATCCTCATGATTTTTTCTCTTCAAACATTCTTTATGTATAATACTGTAATTTTCTATAACGACTTTTGAAGTATTTGTTTTTACGACCTGTAAATTATTTTTCCATTCTTCAGAAAGAACTACCAAGTATTTGCATCTATCAAAACAATCCTCTACCAATCGTTTTTTCTTATTGCTCGCATTAATATAAAAGTTTGCAATTTCTGATCCATGAATATGATTAATCACAGGAACATTAAAGATGTTCGCTATATACACAAATGGTAATTTTCTATAAAAGCTTCCGCCAAACGAAGAATGTATATGCACAAGATCCGGCTTATTTATTGCCATTTCCTTGAAAAACAAAAAATATGCCTCCAAAGCCTTGCATATTTTTTTTACTTTGCTTCCATCACAATAGGATTCAATATATTTTATCTTATACTTCTTTTCCAGCTCAGAACCTCTATAGCCGTTTACAACAGAAGAGATACCACCTTTTGCTGAAAAACTAGGTACGACCATAACCACTTTTTTCATCTCTCGACACCATTATCCCTAAATAGGTACCATATAAACTTGCTATTCGTTACAAAATATCTCTTAAATAGTCTACGCGGTTCTTTCATAAAACGGTAAAACCATTCTAAACTGTGATCCTGCATCCACTGCGGTGCACGTGGAATTACTCCAGAAATAACATTAAATGCTCCACCAACAGCTATCCAAACGGCCTTTGTATTTTTGCTGAGTTTTGCACAGAACTTTTCTTGCCGTGGCGCACCGAGTGCAACCCATACAAAATCCGCTTTCGATTCGTTGATTCTATCGCACAGCGCTGTTTCCTCTTGTACCGTCAACGGCCTAAACAACGATGGCTCACAACCGACAATGGATAATTGTGGATAATTCGCCTTTAAGTATTCAAGTAATGCATTCAGATTTTTTTGCGTTGTTCCATAAAAATAGTGACGAGCATCACTTTTTTCTGTGGCTGCAATCACTTGTTCCATAAAATCAGGCCCGGTCACTCGCCCCATTTCCGAATACCCGCGACGAACTCCAACGCTAGATAAGGGTTTTCCGTCTGGCAAAGTCATAAATGAATTGTTTTGAACCGCTTGATAGTCCAAATTCTCATGTGCTGTTACAGTAGTATGAACATTACAAGCACAAATATATCTTCCTCTTGCTTTGTCCATGTTTTCTAATAAATATTGAATCGCAGTTTCTTTGTTAACAGCCGAAATTTCAACGCCTAATATATTCACTCGTCGCATAGCTTTCTCACTTTATAACTCAGTATTTCCTCCACACCATCTTATTGACCACGTTTACATAACCCTGAATGATGCGAACCACCTTCATGGACACGGTCTCGTCCACATAGTCCGGGCAGGGCTTGCCCAG
>ENA-OPMG01001118-OPMG01001118.1-human-gut-metagenome-genome-assembly--contig:-NODE-1118-length-17696-cov-4.262003_pt1 | contig 17696 bp, 10 predicted proteins | sample MGYA00241522_ERZ501741 | MGnify/ENA primary metagenome ERZ501741 (study PRJEB25962, sample SAMEA2042616) | human gut metagenome | biome: human gut; feature: human-associated habitat; material: faeces...
TACACCCGGGTCTCAAGCGGCTCTTCAAGCCGTTTTTGACAAAAGAAAAGCCGGTCTTGATGAAAAATGAAGCTGTTTTAACATGTTTTGTACCTGTTCCCGGACGGTCTCTGTTTTTGTCGTATAATTGATACACTGGATGTTATCGTTTTTTCGCCATGATGGTTATGACAGATGAATGATAGTAAAAAACGGCAACTGTCATGCTGTAACTTATTGGTTTAAAGTTGTATATAGACGGATATGATAGTATGATGGTTGGTTTTGCAAAACAGTTATATGATTAGTCCGTATCGGTGACGAAAACAGATGGATGCTTTATGATTTTGGTGCTCTGGTTTGTCTTTACAAAGTATAGAAGGTGTCGTAGATTTCCTAAATAGTATCATAATTGATCAATGTCAATTGTGGTATTCTTTTGGCATTTGAGTGTTACTCTTGTATAGAGGGGAATTTTTAATATTGTGATGAATTTGGTAAAGTAAAGAATTTTTCACTGATGTAAAAAATAATGGGGAGTTTGTGTTTTTAGTTTTAATCTCCGCTGGAGATGATTTAGTATTTCCAGCGGAGTATTTTCATTAAGTTGTCGAATAAGTAAAAACTGAAATATTTTTGAAAGCATGAAGAGTTATATATTAATATCGATAAGTTTATTATTGTGTTCTTGTCAGGCAAAATTACCGGTGAATGTTCCTGAATTGTCAGATGGGAATCCGACAACCTGTTTCGTGGGAACGGAAGGGGTAAATAAAGTGATTTTTGATGAACAATATACTGTTCCCATCCAAAGTTATAAAATCTATTCGTCCGGCGAGACGCCTGTTCACGATCCGTCTGCCTGGACATTGAAAGGTTCCTATGACGGGAAGAACTGGGTGGTTGTGGATGAACGGAAAGACCAGACGTTCTGTTCACGCTATCAGGAAATTCTTTGTTCGATAACCAAACCTTCCAATTATAAACAGTATATGCTGGAAGCTGCTACGGCAGTTGGTGATACATTGGTGTTGGGAGATGTGGTGTTGTTCGATGAGAATCTGAATGCCGGCTGGGAGGATTTCAAATATCCGGAAATCGATTACGAAGTGATTGATCCGGAAACTAAGGGGGCTGCCATTTATGCGGATCTTGTCCAGAATCCGGACGAATACATACGTTATCATGCTCGAAAGGTAGCCGAAATTCTTTTCTATTCGGCAAAAGATACGATGAATGATGTCCAAAAGGTTCATTATACGTTGAAAGATTATGACGGAGTTTCAGCCAAGAGTGGTAATCCGGCCAATACCTCGATTGTTTACAGCACTCAGCATATTGAGAAATCAGCGAACGAATCCCTCTATAAGCTCGACTTTGAAACACGTGGTGTCCTGTTTCATGAGTTGGTACACGCCTATCAGTTCGAACCGAAAGGAATCGGTTCCTATTCAACCAACAAAACATTCTGGGCTTGTATCGAAGGGCTGGCGGATGCAGTCCGTGCCCAAGCAGGATATTTCGATATGAGTACCCGTAAACCGGGCGGTAACTGGATGGACGGTTATCGTACGACCGGCTTTTTTATCCAATGGCTGACGACCAAAGACCCGGATGCCATCCGCAAGTTCCATGAGACGGTCCGCGACCTCGACGAATGGAGTTTCGACAAGGCGATGAAGCGTATGTTCGGCGATGATGCCAGCATTGAAGGGCTGTGGAATGAGTATCAAGCCTTTTTATCAAAATAAATATAGAAACAAGATATCATGAAGAAGACAATTCTTTTATTTTCAGCTTTGCTGATCTTTGGGAACTTGTCCGCCCAAGATAAGGCAGCATTGGTGAATCCGATTATCGGGACAAACGGGATGGGACATACGTTTCCGGGGGCTTGCGTGCCTTTCGGACTGGTCCAGTTGAGCCCGGACACGGACACGATCCCTCATAACGTGGATGGCAAGTATCAGCCGCGTGCCTATGAATATTGTGCCGGCTATCAACATAAGGACAGCAGTATCGTCGGGTTCAGCCATACGCATTTCAGCGGAACCGGACATTCCGACCTCGGCGATATCCTGATTATGCCGGCTACCGGCGAATTGAAACTGAATCCCGGAACGGCAACCGACCCGGATGGCGGCTACCGTTCGCGTTTCTCACACGATACGGAGGTATCCCGTCCCGGCTACTATGAAGTGATGCTGGCCGACTACGGCGTGAAAGCACAACTGACGGCAACCAAGCGGGTGGGTGTGCATAAATATACGTTCCCGAAAGAAGCGAAGAACCAGCGAATCATTTTGGATATGATTCATGGTATCTACAATTACGACGGAAAAGTCCTTTGGACGAATATCCGGGTCGAAAACGATACGCTGGTTACAGGCTATCGTATCACGAACGGATGGGCGCGTACCAACTATACCTACTTTGCCATGTCTTTCTCCAAACCGGTCGTTCATTACGGATGCGAGGAAAAAGCAAAAGTTAATTACCGGGGTGGATACGGCAAATTCAATATGAAAGAAAACTTTCCGGATATAGGCGGACGCAAGATCGTTGCTTATTTCGATTTCGATCCGGCGGTTTCCGAGGAATTGGAAGTGAAAGTGGCGCTTTCCGGCGTAAGCACGGATGGCGCTTTGAAAAATCTGCGGGCTGAAGCCTCCGGCTATAGTTTCGACCGGTTGGCGGCTCGTGCCGGTGAAACCTGGAATAAGGAATTGTCCGTTATCGAAGCCAATGGTACGGACGACCAGTTGGCGATGCTGTACACCTCTTTGTATCACACCATGATCAATCCTTGTGTCTATACGGATGTGGACGGACAGTATCGCGGGTTGGATCATAATATCCACAAGGCGGACGATTTCACGAACTACACGGTCTTTTCCGTTTGGGACACCTATCGTGCCCTGCATCCGCTGTTCAACATCATCAACCGCCGGGTAAATACGGATATCGCCCGCTCCATGCTGAAGCATTGCGAGCAAAGCGTGCATAAGGCTTTGCCTATCTGGAGCCATATGGCAAATGAAAACTGGTGCATGATCGGATATCATTCCGTTTCCGTTTTGGCCGATGCCGTGGCGAAAGGCCTTCCGTTAGACAAGGAAGAGGTTTTGAAAGCGATGGTGAGCAGTTCCACGATCCCTTACCTGGACGGGACCGGCGAATACATGGAAAAGGGGTATGTCGCACTTGACCATAACGGCAGCGCCGCTTCCCTGACGTTGGAATATGCTTATGACGACTGGACCATTTACCACACGGCGCTTTTGGCCGGCAACCGTTCTGTTGCCGATACGTATAAAAAACGGGCGGCCAATTATACGAATGTTTTTGATACGAATATGGGGTATGCCCGTCCCCGTTATGCCGACGGACGCTGGAAAGAGAATTTCAACTTGCTGAACACGCATGGCGAAGGTTTTATCGAAGGAAATGCCTTGAACTATTCTTTCTATGTGCCGCAGGATGTGGACAATATGATCCGCCTGATGGGAGGCGACAAATCCTTTGTCTCCAAGCTCGATTCCCTGTTTACGATGCACCTGCCTGCTGAGTTTTTCGCCCAGACCGAGGATGTGACGGAGGAAGGCTTGCTGGGCGGCTATGTGCATGGCAACGAACCGAGCCATCATATCCCGTTTCTGTATGCCTGGACCTCGCAACCTTGGAAAACGCAATACTGGCAGCGTGAAATCATGAATAAAATGTACCGCAATAATATCGACGGCCTGTGCGGTAACGACGATTGCGGCCAGATGTCTGCCTGGTATATCCTGTCTTCGATGGGGTTCTATCCGGTTTGTCCGGGTACGGACCAGTATGTGCTGGGAGCTCCTTACTTGCCTTATATGAAGGTTATGCTGGAAAACGGAAAGACTTTTGAGGTAAAGGCCGACAAGGTGAGCGACAAAAACCGCTATGTCAAGTCGGTCAAGTTGAATGGCAAGCCCTATACGAAAGGGTTCATTACTCAGCAGGACATTATGGATGGTGGTACGCTGACGTTCGAAATGACCTCTTCTCCTAATAAAAAACGTGTTTTTAACGGGACAGACAGACCCTATTCTTTGTCTTCAAATTAATTAAACATATTCTATCCATGAAGAAATTATTAATTTTAGCGATTACGCTTTGCAGCAGCCTCTTTACGGTGGATGCGGCTGACAAAAAGGACCTGGTGGATTACGTGAATCCGCTGGTCGGGAGCCAGTCGAAAATTTCTCTCTCGACAGGTAATACTTATCCGGCAATTGCCATGCCCTGGGGTATGAATTTCTGGATGCCACAGACCGGAAAGATGGGAGACGGCTGGGCGTACACATACGACGCGGACAAGATCCGTGGTTTCAAGCAGACTCACCAACCCAGTCCTTGGATCAACGATTACGGACAGTTTGCCATTATGCCCGTTACCGGTAAAGTGGTGTTTAACCAAGATAAACGTGCCAGCTGGTTTTCCCATAAGGCGGAAGTGGCAAAACCGAATTATTACCGGGTGTATCTGGCTGACCATGACGTTGTGACGGAAATCACGCCGACGGAACGTGCCGCCATGTTTCGCTTCACTTTCCCCGAATCGGACAACTCGTATGTGATTGTCGATGCTTTCGACCGTGGTTCTTATGTCAAGATCATACCCGAAGAAAACAAGATCATTGGCTATACGACTCGTAACAGCGGAGGGGTGCCTCAGAACTTCCGCAACTATTTCGTCGTCGTGTTTGACAAGCCTTTTACTTATAAGGCGACTGTCGGTGATGATGAGATCCGCAAAGGCGAGACTGAAGCGAAAGAGAACCATACCGGTGCCATTGTCGGTTTTTCCACCCGCAAGGGCGAGATTGTCCATGCTCGCGTAGCTTCTTCTTTTATCAGCCCTGAACAGGCTGAACTGAACCTGAAAGAATTGGGCGATCGTTCGTTTGACGAAATAGCCGAGGCTGGTCGCCAAGTGTGGAATGAAACTTTAGGACGTATCGCCGTGGAAGACGACGATGTGGACAAACTACGCACATTCTATTCCTGCCTGTACCGTTCGCTGCTTTTCCCGCGCAGCTTCTACGAACTTGATGCAAACGGAAAAGTTGTACATTACAGTCCGTATAACGGAGAAGTGCTGCCGGGGTATATGTTTACCGATACCGGTTTTTGGGATACGTTCCGTTGCCTGTTCCCCTTCTTGAACCTGATGTATCCGGATATGAATACGAAGATGCAGGAGGGGCTTGCCAATACCTATAAGGAGAGCGGCTTCCTGCCGGAATGGGCAAGTCCGGGACATCGTGGCTGCATGGTCGGCAATAACTCGGCTTCTGTTGTGGCGGATGCTTATCTGAAAGGGCTTCGCGGATATGATATCGAAACACTTTGGGAGGCTGTTGTGCATGGGGCTAACAGTGTACATCCGAAGGTGAAATCGACCGGACGTCTGGGATATGAATATTACAATAAATTGGGCTATGTGCCTTATAACGTGAAAATCAACGAAAGTGCCGCTCGTACGTTGGAATATGCTTATGACGACTGGGCCATCTATAAACTAGGTAAGGCTTTGGGCAAACCTGAATCCGAAATTGCCGTTTTCGCGAAACATGCTATGAATTATAAGAACCTATTCGATCCGGAAACCAAGTTGATGCGTGGCCGTAACGAGGACGGTTCGTTCCAGTCTCCTTTCAATCCGCTGAAATGGGGAGACGCTTTTACGGAAGGTAACAGTTGGCATTATACCTGGTCGGTCTTCCATGATCCGCAGGGACTGATCGACTTGATGGGAGGAAAGACAGGTTTCAACGCCATGATGGATTCCGTATTCAATGTCCCGCCTTTGTTCGATGACAGTTATTACGGTGGCGTGATCCATGAAATCCGCGAAATGCAGATTATGAATATGGGTAATTATGCGCATGGCAACCAGCCGATCCAGCACATGATCTACCTATACAACTATTCCGGCGAACCTTGGAAAGCGCAGTATTGGGTGCGTGAAGTGATGGACAAGCTCTATTTCGCGACTCCTGACGGCTATTGCGGTGATGAGGACAACGGGCAGACTTCGGCATGGTATGTATTCTCGGCTCTCGGCTTCTATCCGGTTTGTCCGGGTACGGACCAGTATATCTTGGGATCTCCGTTGTTCAAAAACGTGACGCTGAACCTGGAAAACGGCAAGAAGGTCGTGATCAAGGCCAACAATAATGGCGAGGCGAACCGTTACATCTCGTCTATGAAAGTGAATGGCAAGAACTATACGAAGAATTATCTGACACATGGCGACCTGATGCGTGGCATGAACATTCTTTATAATATGTCGGCCACACCGAACAAGAGTCGGGGTACGCAGGACAGTGACGTTCCTTACTCATTCTCCAATGAATTGGGAAAATAAATAAGATTGCATATAGATGGCTGGAAGCATTAATATTAACATAAGCACTTAATTATAATAGGACTTTCAGTCTAACTATAATCAAAAGGGCTATTTGGACCTTGTTTCAGATAGTCCTTTTTATTTATAACGACAATAGTTTGAATATGAAATTACGAATTTGTACTTTGATCGCTGTGTCGTGTGCCGCCTTATCCGGCACGGCACAGAATGAAAAGTTGACGGAATACGTCAATCCGCTGGTAGGAACGGATGGTTATGGCAATGTGTATCCGGGAGCTCAGATCCCGTTCGGAGGGATCCAGATCAGCCCGGATACGGATGCTAAATATTATGATGCGGCTGCCGGTTATAAATATAACCACACTTCTATCCTGGGCTTTAGCCTGACGCATCTTAGCGGGACCGGTATTCCTGACTTGGGAGATTTTCTGTTTATCCCCGGAACCGGAGAGATGAAACTGGAACCCGGAAGCCGTGAGAATCCCGATGAGGGCTATCGTTCCCGATACACGCACGACGAGGAACAGGCTACTCCGAACTATTATGCCGTCCGCTTGCAAGACTACGGCGTGAAGGCGGAGATGACGGCTGGGGTACGGAGTGGCATGTTCCGTTTTACTTATCCCGAATCGGAAAAATCATTTATCATGATTGATATGAACCATACGCTTTGGCAGTCGTGCGAATGGGCCAACCTGCGCATGGAAAACGATTCGACCATCACTGGCTATAAGTTGGTGAAAGGGTGGGGACCTGAACGCCATGTCTATTTTGCGGCTGTCTTTTCCAGAAAATTGACGGGTCTGCGCTTCATGCAGGACAAGAAGCCGGTGATCTATAATACATCCCGGTTCAGGAGCGACCGTGAGGCTTGGGGGAAGAACCTGATGGCTTGCCTTTCTTTCGCAACTGGGGAAGGGGAGGAAGTGATCGTGAAAACGGCCATCTCTTCCGTCAGTACCTCCGGGGCGAAGATGAATATGCAGGAACTGGACGGACTGACATTTGACAGCCTCAAAGAGAAAGGGGAGGAACTTTGGGAGAAAGAATTGCAAAAATACCGGATAACTACCGACCGGAAGACAAAGGAAACGTTTTATACTTCTGCCTACCATGCCGCCCTCCATCCGTTTGTTTTCCAGGATGTGGATGGCCGTTTCAGGGGGTTGGACAAGAATATCGAGCAAGCGAAAGGCTTTACCAACTATACGACTTTTTCTTTGTGGGACACCTACCGGGCTTTGCATCCCTGGTTCAATTTAGTGCATCAGGACATAAATGCCGACATCGCCAATTCGATGCTGGCCCACTTTGACAAGAGTGTGGAGAAAATGCTCCCGATCTGGTCTTTTTACGGAAACGAGACTTGGTGCATGATCGGCTATCATGCGGTCTCCGTCCTGGCGGATATGATCGTCAAAGGTGTGAAAGGTTTCGACTACGAACGGGCGTATGAGGCGATGAAAACGACTGCCTTGAACGAACATTACGACTGTTTGCCCGACTATATGCGGAATGGCTACGTCCCGTTTGACAAAGAGGCGGAGTCGGTTTCCAAAACATTGGAATATGCCTATGACGACTATTGTATCGCACAGGCTGCCAAAGCTTTGGGCAAGATGGACGATTATCAGTATTTTCTGAATCGTTCTCTTTCTTATCAGACTCTGATCGACCCGGAAACGAAGTATATGCGTGGTCGTGACAGCCAGGGTAATTGGCGTACTCCGTTTACTCCGGTAGCTTATCAAGGACCGGGATCGGTGAACGGTTGGGGAGATATTACCGAAGGTTTTACAATGCAATATACATGGACAGTTCCGCATGATGTGCAGGGATATATCAATTTGGCAGGGAAGAAACTTTTCGAGAAGCGACTAGACGATCTCTTTACGGTCGAATTGCCGGACGATATTCCGGGAGCGCATGACATCCAGGGGCGTATCGGTGGCTACTGGCATGGCAACGAACCTTGCCACCACATCGCTTATCTGTACAACTATTTAGGCAAACCCTGGAAATGCCAGAAGTGGATCAGGGAGATCGTTGCTCGTTTTTATGGAAATGAACCGGGATCGTTGAGCGGGAATGACGACTGCGGGCAGATGTCGGCCTGGTATATGTTCAACTGCGCAGGCTTTTATCCGGTAGCCCCTTCCAGCAATATCTATAACATCGGCTCCCCTTGTGTAGAGGCGCTTTCGATCCGGATGAGTAACGGAAAGGAAATAAAGATGACCACGGAAAACTGGTCGGAAGAGAATGTCTATATCAAGGAGCTATATGTCAACGGAAAGAAATATGATAAATCATATCTGACCTATGAGGATGTGCAAGCAGGAATTACCCTGCACTTTGTGATGAGCGGCAAACCGAACTACAAGCGTGCCGTTTCGGCGGACGCCCGTCCCGCCTCGTTGTCGTCACCGGGCAAAACGATGTTTTACCAGATATCTGATAGCAAGTAAATGGACGATTTCTATTCGATTTTCCGATAAATCTCAATATCTTTGCATGAAACATTTATCTCTTTATTAATTTAAAGACTATTGCTCAATCGTAAATCAGGATAAATATATGGGAAATATGGATATAAAAGATGAAGCATCAATAATAAACAGTGATGAAAATGTGGTTAGCGATGTGGAACAAGCCGATCTGTCAATAAACGGAGATGATTCATATACCATATATCCGAATGCCGAAGTGAGGGTGGAAAAGGCTCAATATAGTATTATGCATTTGCATACACTTTGCCTGAAGCGGAAAGAATTAATAATTGATCCGGATTTCCAGAGGCATGATGTCTGGAAACAAAGGCAGAAGTCTGAGCTGATCGAATCGATCCTAATGGGAATTCCTATACCATTAATGTATTTATTTGAGGATAAGAATGGGAAGAAGCAAGTTGTTGACGGGCGACAAAGGATAAGTGCTATTCTGGATTTTCTGGAAGGAAAGTTCAAATTGAATAATCTGAGAATATTGAAGCAGTTTAATGGATGTTGTTTTGCGGATTTGGATTTGAAGCAACAGGGAGTTATTGAAGACTTTCAATTACTTTTTTACATTATACAGCCTCCGACTCCTGAGCGGGTAAAGTATGATATCTTTGATCGGGTAAATCGGGGAGGGACTCCGTTGAATAAGCAGGAAATGAGGAATGCCTTATACCGTGGACGTTGCACACGGATGTTGGATAAACTTTGCTGTTCTCCCGAATTTTTGATTGCGACAGGGCGCTCTATTAATAAAGAAAGGATGAAAGACCAATATGTCGTTTTGCGGGCAATCGCCTTTCTTATGTTGCATCGTGGAGAGTTTAAAGATATTCCGGCTCTCCAATACCGGGGGGATATAGATGATTTTCTGGCTCGTTTTATGGTTTATGTGAATGATAATGCACCTGAAAAATTGATTGTAGATTATGAGAATCTATTTATTCGCTGTATGCAGATCAGTTATGATCTTTTAGGAGAAAATGGTTTTCGTTTTTCGGGAAATGGGATTAGAAGACCTATAAACATGCCTCTCTTTGAGGCATTAAGTTATTTGTTTTCTTTTGTCCCTGAGAAAATTGATTACACATGGGCGTCAAGACTCATACTGGATATAGAATCTGTAAAGGAAGAGTTTGATGATTCCCGTTATTTTTCCGGTAATATAGACTCGACTACAAGTGTCTCTTTCAGGTTTGATCGAATGGATAAAATAATAAACAGGATTCAGTTATGATAAAACATATACAAATAAAAGACTATAAATGTCTTCATGATGAGAACTTGGAGATAAAGCCTTTTACAATTGTAACGGGTGTTAACTCGGCAGGTAAGTCAAGTTTGATACAGTCGGTATTACTTCCTGTTCGCAGGATAGGAAAAAATGGACAAATTTTACTGGATACTATTGTGAATCTGACATTCGATACGATTAGAAATAAGTATTATAATGCAAAAAGTGTCAGGGTCGATATCGATATCGATAATGTGCATATTTCCTATCACGGAACAAATGAACTCTCTTTGGTTTTTCTTCCTTCGGAAGAGGATGCCAGCATGCCGATCGACATAGAGCAAAATTTATACTATTTGTCTGCCAATAGAATCGGGGCGGAGTTGCATTCCAAAATTTCGCCACAGTTTAAAGTGGGCGTAGTCGGTGAGTATATAGTAGGTTCATTTGAAAAAGAAAAATCTAATCCTTTAATGCCGGAATTGATTAAAGATGATTCCTCTTATACTTTATCTGCTCAGGTGAATTATTGGTTGTCTTATATTTTAGATATACCGACGGAGTTGCAGACGGAACGCCGTTTGGATGATGTGGTCGAGGTACAGTATAAAAGTGATGGGTTGGGGAATATTTCGCCTTTCCAGTTGGGAGCTGGCGTAAGTTATCTTACCAAAATGTTGATCATGTGCTTGCGGGCAAAAAAGAATGATGTTATTCTTATCGAAAATCCGGAAATCCATCTTCATCCGGCCAGCCAGGCAAAGGTTGGTGAATTCTTGGCCTTTATTGTTAGAGCCGGTATACAGGTAATCATAGAAACACATTGCGAACACCTTATATATAAGGTCGGTTATGAGATTTATAAAAAGCGTTTTTTGAAAGATGATGTGACCATTTTGTATAAAGAGGGCATCCAGAATCCGTTCATTGTACTTGGTTTTAAAGAGGATGGCAAGTTTACTCGTGACTTCCCGGAAGGTTTTTTCGATGCGACTTTAGCTGAACTACTTGAAATGGAATAATATGGGGAAATATAGTTTTGTGTTGTCTGATACTTTGTATAAGCAATATTATTTGTTTAAGGAGCATCAGGACTATGATAAAGATATACTCTTGCACTTGCTTAAGTTTCGTTGTGGCGAGTTTCTGACCAATACCAGACAATTAGATGATATCGGGATTGGCGATCGTGTGTCGAAAAGTCTTTATGACTCTTTAAAGCATGCCCGGTTAACAAAGCAGACTTTGGAAGAACTGGCAAGAAAGACTGACTATAAATTGATATTGTGTGATGACAGAACGGATTATCCGTATGTCAATATCATGTCCGATCAGATCAGTAGCCATATCACCGGTTGTTTTTATAGAAATGCCCATAGAGACAAGGCGATCAGGCACATAAGAGCACTATGCCAGGATGCGAAAAAAATATGCCTGTACGATCAATACCTGAATGCCTGCAAGGATGTCTTGAAATTGATTTTGCCGAACAAAAAAGTAGAACTTGTCTATCATTCGAAGCATTTGAATGATAGTGCTGTTGCTGATTTGCAAAAGTATAATCCTCAATGGTCTTTTTCTTTGGATGATTCACTGTTGACCCATCATGATCGATATATCGTGATTGATAATAAAATGGAAATCATCTTATCCAGCGGTTTTATGTATTTGGAATTGACGGGTAAGGAACTGACTTATGTGGTGAGGCCTGTTCAGGAAAACAGGCTGTTGGTGAATGGCTGAAGAAAAATGCGGAATAAAGGGCTATATCGTATTATCTTCTTTCGCGAATACAGAAAAATTTCTATATTTGCACCGCCTTTAATTAGGAATCAGATACTTTCTAAATAAATCAGATTAAGAAATGACAAAGAGTGCATTACAAATTGCAAGAGCAGCTTACCAGCCAAAGGTTCCCGCTGCATTGAAAGGCGCTGTAAAAGCCGTAGATGGTGAGTATACACAATCAGTTGCCGATCAGGACGAAATCAAAAAGTTATTCCCGAACACGTACGGAATGCCTGTCGTTACTTTCGAAAAGAGCAACGAAAAGAAAGAACTGCCGGCAATGAATGTCGGTGTGATCCTTTCCGGTGGTCAGGCTCCTGGTGGTCATAACGTGATTGCAGGTCTGTTCGACGGTATCAAGGCTAACAACGCAGCTTCTCGTCTGTATGGCTTTATCCTCGGACCTGGTGGTCTGATCGATCATAAATATATGGAATTGACGGCTGATATTATCGACGAGTACCGTAACACGGGTGGTTTCGATATGATCGGTTCCGGACGTACGAAATTAGAGACGAAAGAGCAATTCGATAAAGGTCTTCAGATCTTGAAAGAGCTTGATATCAAGGCTTTGGTTATTATCGGCGGTGACGATTCTAACACGAACGCTTGCGTATTGGCTGAGTATTACAAGGCTATCGGTGCCGGCGTACAGGTAATCGGTTGCCCGAAAACAATTGACGGTGACTTGAAGAACGATATGATTGAAACTTCTTTCGGTTTCGATACAGCTTGTAAGACTTATGCTGAAGTAATCGGTAACATCCAACGTGACTGTAACTCTGCACGTAAATACTGGCACTTCATCAAATTGATGGGTCGTTCGGCTTCTCACATCGCACTGGAATGTGCTTTGCAAGTACAGCCTAACGTATGTATCATTTCAGAAGAAGTGGAAGCAAAAGATATGTCTTTGGACGATGTAGTAACATCTATCGCTAAAGTGGTAGCAGACCGTGCAGCACAAGGACACAACTTCGGTACAGTTTTGATTCCGGAAGGATTGGTAGAGTTCATTCCTGCCATGAAACGTCTGATTGCTGAATTGAATGACTTCCTGGCTGCTAATGCTGAAGAATTCGGTCAGATTAAGAAATCTCACCAACGTGATTATATCATCCGCAAACTTTCTCCGGAAAACTCTGCTATCTATGCAAGTCTGCCGGAAGGTGTTGCCCGTCAGTTGACTTTGGATCGTGACCCGCACGGAAACGTTCAGGTATCATTGATCGAAACAGAAAAACTGTTGTCTGAAATGGTAGCTACTAAGTTGGCTGCATGGAAAGAAGAAGGCAAGTTCGTAGGTAAGTTTGCTGCTCAGCACCACTTCTTCGGTTACGAAGGACGTTGCGCTGCTCCTTCTAACTTCGATGCTGACTACTGCTACTCATTGGGTTACACTGCATCTATGTTGATTGCGAACGGTAAGACTGGTTACATGTCTTCTGTACGTAACACTACAGCTCCTGCTGCAGAATGGATTGCAGGTGGTGTGCCTATCACTATGATGATGAACATGGAACGTCGTCACGGTGAAATGAAGCCGGTTATCCAGAAAGCATTGGTGAAACTGGATGGTGCTCCGTTCAAGGCATTCGCTGCCGTACGCGACACTTGGGCTAAGGAAACTGCTTACGTTTATCCGGGTCCTATTCAGTACTTCGGTCCTACAGAAGTTTGCGACCAGCCGACTAAGACTTTGCAGTACGAACAGGCAAAATAATTTGATTCCTGAATTCCCCGAAGGGAACTTTCTATAGGAAAATTGATTTAGCGAAGAATCAGGCCGACCGAAAGAGGGCCGGATTCTTCGCTATTTGTTGAAACAAGCTCAACCGGTTCTGCCGGTATATCTGTTGAAATTCTCTATAAACCTTTAGTTAAGATGACAAAGAAATCACCCATTCTCGCGGTGAACGAGCCCGTGAAAAAAACGACCCGTAAGCGTTCTGCGCCCCGAAAAACGGCAGGCAGTAAGAAGACCGCTTCCGGAAAGACGTCGGGCAGGACTTCCAAAGGGAAGAAGACCATCCGTCGGTGGCAGATGCCTTCGTGGTGTTATTACCTGCTGCTCGGTTTCATTGGAGCCTGTTTTGTCATCTGTTTTTACTATTTCTTTATTCGTCCGTACGCCTACCGCTGGAAACCCTGCTATGGCATGAAAGCATACGGGGTATGTCTGCCATACGGATTTGAGGTACACGGTTTCGATGTGTCCCACCATCAGGGACAGATAGACTGGAGCGAACTGCAGAAAACCCAGACGGCTCCTTTCCCTGTACGTTTCGTATTTATGAAAGCTTCCGAGGGAGGTGATTTCAGCGATACAGCCTTTATTCATAACTTTGATGAGGCCCGTAAGCACGGATTTATCCGCGGTGCCTACCATTTTTACAATCCCAAGACAGACGCTTCCCGTCAGGCCGATTTCTTTATCCGCTCCGTGAAACTGGAATCGGGCGACCTGCCTCCGGTGCTCGACATCGAGGTGAGGGGAGAAGATGAGAAAAAGCTTCGCCGCGACTTGAAAGTCTGGCTGGATAAAATCGAAGATTATTATCGGGTAAAACCGATTCTCTATACCTCTTATAAATTTAAGACCCGTTACTTGAACGATTCCGTTTTCAACTCTTATCCGTACTGGATAGCCCATTATTATGCCGATTCGGTGGAGTATAAAGGGCAGTGGCGCTTCTGGCAGCATACCGATGTGGGACGTTTGCCGGGCATCCGTGAAGATGTAGATTTGAATGTGTTCAACGGCACGCTGGATGAGTTGAAGCGCATGACGATACCCTGATTCAGGAAGAATTCTTGTTATATACAGACAAACAAAAACCCTCCGCAGGTATCCTTTTGAGGAAATCCCTGCGGAGGGTTTGTTTTTATATAGAAGATAGGGAAACCCCGCTGACTTAGTTGCGGAACTTCAATGCATCTCCTTCGCGTTCTACGATGATCGGTTTTTCGCGGTTCACTTCCTGTGACAGAAGCTTCTTTGACAAATCGTTCAGCAAGTAGCGCTGGATGGCACGTTTTACCGGACGTGCACCGAATTCTGGGTCATAACCTGCAGTGGCTAAGAAGTCGACAGCTGCATCTGTCATCTGCAAAGTCACTCCATTGCCTTCCAGCATCTTCCGGATACCGTTGATTTGCAGGCGTACAATCTGTTCGATTTGCGGCTTGTTCAGCGGCTGGAACATGATGGTCTCGTCAATACGGTTCAGGAATTCCGGACGGATGGTCTTCTTCAGCATGTTCATCACCTCTTTCTTGGTCTCTTCTACAATCTGGTCGTGGTTCTGGTCGTTAATCTTCTCGAACTGACTCTGAATGTAGGCACTGCCCAGGTTAGAAGTCATGATGATGATGGTGTTCTTGAAGTTCACCGTACGTCCCTTGTTGTCGGTCAGACGTCCGTCGTCCAATACCTGCAACAAGATGTTGAACACATCCGGATGAGCCTTTTCGATTTCATCGAACAGCACCACAGAGTACGGTTTCCGGCGTACGGCTTCGGTCAGCTGACCGCCTTCATCGTAACCTACGTATCCCGGAGGCGCACCAATCAAACGTGACACGGTATGCTTTTCCTGATACTCACTCATGTCGATACGCGTCATCAGCGATTCATCATCGAACAGGTATTCTGCCAGTGCCTTGGCCAGCTCGGTCTTACCCACACCCGTCGTACCCAGGAAGATGAATGAACCAATCGGACGTTTCGGGTCTTGCAGTCCGGCACGGCTACGGCGTACGGCATCAGCCACGGCTTCGATGGCTTCGTCCTGTCCGATAACCCGCTTGTGCAGCTCATCTTCCAGATGAAGCAGCTTCTCTCTTTCGCTTTGCAGCATCTTGCTTACCGGTATGCCCGTCCAGCGGGAAACTACATCGGCGATGTCTTCAGCCGTTACCTCTTCCTTGATTAAGGCACTGTCACCCTGCTTCTTCTTCAGATCTTCCTGGATGGACTTGATTTCGTTCTCCAGTGCCTGAAGCTTTCCGTAGCGGATTTCAGCTACTCGTCCGTAATCACCTTCACGTTCTGCCTTGTCGGCTTCGAACTTCAGTTGTTCGATTTCCTTCTTGTTCTGCTGAATCTTGTTCACCAGTTCCTTCTCACTCTGCCATTTAGCCTTGTAAGAAGTCTCCTGTTCTTTCAGTTCTGCAATCTCCTTGTTCAGTTGAGCCAGTTTAGCTTCGTCCTTTTCACGCTTGATAGCCTCACGTTCAATTTCGAGCTGCTTCAACCGACGTTCGATTTCATCCAGTTCTTCCGGAAGCGAATCACGCTCCATACGCAGTTTGGCTGCCGCTTCATCCATCAGGTCGATGGCCTTATCCGGCAAGAAACGGTCGGAAATGTAACGGTTGCTCAGTTCCACTGCCGCGATGATGGCTTCGTCTTTGATACGCACCTGATGGTGGTTCTCGTAACGCTCCTTCAATCCACGCAAGATGGAGATAGAGCTGGCCGTATCCGGTTCGTCTACCATGACCGTCTGGAAACGACGTTCCAATGCCTTATCCTTTTCGAAATATTTCTGGTATTCATCGAGGGTAGTGGCACCGATGCTCCGCAGTTCACCACGGGCCAGGGCCGGTTTCAGAATGTTGGCTGCATCCATGGCACCTTCCCCTTTTCCGGCACCCACCAGCGTGTGGATTTCATCGATAAAGAGGATGATGTTTCCGTCGGACTTCGTCACTTCGTTGATAACCGATTTCAGACGTTCCTCAAATTCACCTTTGTATTTGGCACCTGCTACCAACGCACCCATATCCAGTGAGAACAGCTGCTTGTTCTTCAAGTTCTCCGGCACATCTCCACGCAGGATTCGTTGTGCCAGTCCCTCTACGATGGCCGTCTTACCCGTACCCGGTTCGCCGATTAATATGGGGTTGTTCTTCGTACGTCGGCTCAGGATTTGCAGCACGCGCCGTATCTCTTCATCCCGTCCGATGACCGGGTCGAGCTTTCCGCTCCGCGCTTCCTCGATGAGATTCTTGGCGTACTTGTTGAGCGCCTGATAAGTGTCTTCACTGTTTTGGGAAGTCACTTTTTCTCCTTTACGCAGTTCGTTGACGGCAGATGCCAGTTCCTGTTCAGTGATGCCTGCGTCTTTCAGGATTCTGGAGACCGTACTTTTCACGGTCAGCAAAGCCAAAAGCATCGGTTCGAGCGAGACGAACTCGTCGCCGCCCTTGGAAGCGTAATCCTGTGCCCGTGTCAGCACTTCGTTGCTTTCGCGGCTCAGGTAGGGTTCGCCCCCCTGCACCTTTGGCAGCGAAGCGATCTGGCTTTCCAGTATCTGTTCGATTTGCCTGCTGTTGACGCCCAGTTTCTGAAAGAGGAAATTCGTGACGTTTTCCCCCACCTTGAGGATACCGGCCAACAAGTGCTCCGGTTCGATGGCTTGCTGTCCCCTTGCCTGTACAAGGTTGACGGCTTCCTGAATGGCCTCTTGGGCCTTGATGGTAAATTTGTCAAAAGTCATGGTTGTTTCCTTTCTATATTTAATTGTTTATTTTTCTGTGTTTCAGTGTGGCGTTTTCGAGCCACACTTATCCTGCATCAAAATGTTTGCCATAAGGAATAGTCTGACAAAATGTCATAACACATGAAAAAAATGGCAGGCCGGATGCTTCGCGGACTGACGGCTTTGGCAGGTGGGCTTTCATATAAGGGGCAAGCGTCTTTGTCAAAAAGTCAAATCGGCCTTCATGAGAATCCGTTATTTGCGTCCCCGTGCGGAAGTCTGCGGAAATACGTGATTCTCGCGGG
>ENA-OPMG01001142-OPMG01001142.1-human-gut-metagenome-genome-assembly--contig:-NODE-1142-length-17468-cov-6.094412_pt1 | contig 17468 bp, 13 predicted proteins | sample MGYA00241522_ERZ501741 | MGnify/ENA primary metagenome ERZ501741 (study PRJEB25962, sample SAMEA2042616) | human gut metagenome | biome: human gut; feature: human-associated habitat; material: faeces...
GCAAAGCTACAACCAAACCTCAAAGTGTAAAAGGTGCATTTCTTCGAATGCTTACTTTCATAAAGACATTGCAACTTTTGTTCTGTCTGTTGCTCCATTGAAGTTTTGCTATACATCACTTCTTCTGGCGAATCATTTTGGCAACTCACAACAGAAAATAGTAAGCATGCAAAAACTGTGATTTTTAATAATCTTTTAAGTTTCATATACACCATAATTATGTTAATTACTAAATCTACTTGCAAAAATATAGCAAATCCTTGATAAAAATATATTTTATGTAAGATTTTTCTGAGGAAAAGCTATTTTTTAACGCAATAATACGATATAAGTTATGTATATGTAACTATATTCTGATATTAATTCAAAAATGAAGTCCATTTTATTTTTTCAAGATATATAATTTAGAGTCTCTTGCTTTTGGCTCATTCCCAAACGAATCTATCAGAATAATACCGCTGTCATTCTTCACCTTATAAAATATGTTGTCACTACTTGACGGATGTTCAAGCATCAAAATACTGCCGTCAATTACTTTGAAGATGCCATTCAACACTTCACAACTATCCGATTCGTTTGCAGATTTCCGCTTCAAACGATAGGTGCCATCTGCATTTAGCGTGAGTTTTGTTTCTACATTTGACGGTAATACACCGCAATATGTTCCTGCAAAAGAATCCAAACTGACTTTGTTTTCTAAAACTGCCGTATATTCTTCAATCTTGATAGAATCAATACCCGCATCATTTTGTTCTGTGCCGCATAATATATAAGATGTAACAAATGAGATAACCAAAACTGCTATAATTGCAATATTCTTTTTCATAGCCATCATAAAAGAAAAAGAGTCCGCAATGTCAAACGAATGGCATCACGGACACGGATGAATAGTTGAGAGTCTAATAAAAGTTAGTATGCTGAAACATTGTTGATGCACGGACAAGCCCTTGCGCTATCGAATACGATGCGAATGCCGTTGGTCTTAATCTTGTCGAAGCGAAGGATGCGCTTGTACCCGTTGGTCGTTGTCTATTATTTCTTATTAATTTTCTTTTTAATTTCATTCGCCTCTTTAAATAGGCTATTAGCAATGCTATCTTTTATTGCTGCCATCTGTATCATTTCGTTATGATAGCGAATTGAGTCCTCGTAAATATTTACATGAGTTCTCACTTTCTCAATAACTTCTTTATTTGGGCATACAGAAAAGTTCTTTTCGATGTATCGAACATTTGGATCGTTAGATGGAAGAACCATCTTCAAAGCACGATATTTCAAGTCAGCCTCCTCCCAATCTTGATGCGCTCGCCATTGGGTGAGATTGCCCCAAATGGAGAGAACAAGAGATAGAGCCAAGCCACCGATGAAAAGAAGAACAGACTTTGAAGTTGGCTCGAAACGATGAGTCACTACTTTCTTCAGAGGTGTGTTATCCATTGCGTGAAGTTTGTCCTGCACAATTTTTGATGTGGCATTCAGCTCTTGTTTCACCTGATTAACAGTATCAAACAAGAGTTTACTTCGCTGTTCATCTTTGCTTGCTTCTTTCTTGGTAAGGTCGGTAAAAATGCAGATAGCTTCTCTTAATCTTACCAATTTGTCAATAGCTTCCCCTTCTTTTACAGCCATAGCAAGAATAGCTTTTTCAAGTTTGCTAGTATCAACACTTACAGAGGCCGGAGTGCTTTCCGCCTCTGTATTCTTTGGTGAGGCAGAAAGTTCATCGACTTTTTGCTCCAATCTCTCAACTGTACCGTAGATGGCTTCTAACATTTCTTCTTTCATCTTTCTTATGTTGTTTGAATGGTTTGTAACTTGCATCAAAGGCTAAAGCCTCTTCTGCGTTTCTTCTTTTTCTTCTTGGATGATTCATCCTCTGGGAATTGCTCAAAGGTCTGAGCATTGGCTGGAGCAAAAAGTCCAATGGAAGAAATACCATTCCATGGTTTTTGGCTGCTCTCCGACATGAATGACAACAGCTCGTCCTTGAAACTACCTTGCTCATATTGTTGAGTAGAAATGGCTCTTGCTGATACATGGTTCTCCGTTCCCTCAAATCTTGCATTCAGTTTGCCAAAGCTATAGTCTCGGCTAATCTGCGTACCCTTGAAGCTATATCCATCCTTGCAAAAACGGATGCCTTGAACCTTGCTCCGCTCCTTGTCCTTATAGACAAACTCCAAGTGAACACCTCGTTTTGCAAGTTCATTCTTGAACTTCTGCCAGCTATCTGCAACTTTTAAGGCATCTTTGACTGCATTGTGAATCTCGTATTTGGCACGCTCAGCATTGCGTAACTTGCGAGTATTAGTATTGCTCTTGTCAGTTCCGTAAGTCAATCCATACTTGGATTTTAGAGCCTTGGTCACTTGCTCATTACGCCTGTAATCATTCCTGTCTGATATGAGTTTGCCCTCATTGTTGATGCGGTTATATACGATATGGCAATGTGGATTGTCCGTGTTGTGATGCCTTACGATAATGAATTGGGTATCGTTGATACCCATCATCTGCATGTATTCAAGGGCTATCTTAGCCATGAAATCATCCGTCAAACGTGGCTTGTCCTCGGGCTTGAAACTGAGTGCAATGTGTCCCACAGGCTTCTTAATCCTTGAATTTAGCTGCCTCTGTAGCTCGAAACTTTGCGTTATCTCGGCATTCGTGCCGAGTAACACACCATCCGAGGCGATGATTTTCGCCTCGTCCTTGCCTGTAACATAGCGGATGCAACCACTAAATGAGCTGCCCTTCTTTAGCTTGCCTATCATGTGGTATCCTCCTTTCTGCCCATACTGCTTGGCTTCGGTTTATAACTTGCTTGGCGATACTCGCCAAGGATTTCTTTCAATCTTCTCAACAAGTCCACCACATATACATGGGTTTCATGGAAACCTCTCTGATGCGACAGCTTGGTAAGTTGGTTGAGGTTGTTCGCCATACCGATGAGGTTCTTGGCGATGGCTACCGTCTCTGTGTTGTGTCCGCTGACCACCTCGCCGTTCAAGGCAGACTCACGGATGTACTCAGCCAACTTGCGGTTGGCTTTTCTCGCCCTCAGTCTCAAAGCCTCGTAGCTTGGCTTCGAGAACTTCACCGTGACAGACTTCGACAGCTTGCGAACCCTGCCTGTGGGCGGTCTTCCGCCCTTTCTCTTGTCTTGTTCCTGTACGTTTGTCATTCGATACACTGTTTATAGTTGGTACACTCACTTTCTGCGACCGTTGGGAGCAAAAAATCTCCGCCCTCATGGTGGAGCGAGGCGTTTTGGGGTTCCCAAAACATAACCTCGCTCCCTCTCAGAACACGTTAGTTGGAACTACTGCCTTTCAGCTATCCACGTCCAAGGTCGCAGACCTTAATTCTCACAATTTGCGCCAAGCCTCGAAGTCCTCTTCATAAAGGCTTAGGTGATGGCGCACGATGTTCTCAATGATGCCCGATACGCTCATGCGTCTCCCTCCGAGGATGCGGACGACTCGATCAAGACGGTCTCGTACATCGGAACTGACGAAGACTGGCTTGCGGTCGTCAATCCTTGGAACTTGGAGGAAGGTCTGCTGATACTCCTCCAATGATGCCTTGCGCTGCTTGCCACTGATGCGCTTCTGCGGATTCGGTGGCGATTGAGCCTCGTTCGTTGTTGTTTCCTCTCTATAGGGAGTTGTTGCAGCAACTTTCTCTACAATTGCTCTCAACTCTGGGTTCTCTACATCATCATAGAGAGAATTACAACTACTTGGATTGGCTTTGTTGCCATACGTAGATGGTTTAACAAAATCCAAATACTCTTTTTCCATCAGCTCCTTTTGCTCAGGAGCCAAGACTGCATCTTTTGTTCTTGCCATAGCTTATGCTGTTTTATTTGTTAGTATAGTGGTCACGGTTTGCACCATTGACCGATTGTCGGGTGCAAAGTAAGTGTACTGAGTGCAGCCATGCAACTGATTGGGTGTAACGTGGCAATTTAGTTGTGGCTTGCTTATTTGCATACCGAGATAGTTGTGAGAACTTCAACGTATTTCTCAACTCATCATTGTTCATGTATTCGTTGCAGTCGTGCAAGTTTTTCTTGTTGTTTTTGGCGTTGAAGTCGGCAAACCCCGGCAACATACTGCCACAGAAATTGAAAACGCTTGTTTTTAGATTGCCGTGCCTTATCTTTGCACTCACAAACGTGGAGCACAGCATATGCGTGGAGCTTTGCGACATATAACATAGTATTAACTTAGAAAAAAGAAAAGTATGGGATTCATCGTATTCGAGGAAGAGGCATTCAACTATCTTGATGCCCAGTTGGAGAACTTCGTGAAGCGCATGGACAGAATCCGTGAGCGCAGTGAGGACAAGACCATGAACAAGTGGCTCGACACGCAGGACGTGTGTCAGACGCTCAACATCTGCCCACGGACAGTGCAGACGCTTCGGGACAACGGAACTTTGGCTTATACGCAAATCAGCCACAAGACCTACTACAAGCCGGAGGACGTGATGGCTATCGTAGCAGTAGTGGAGGACAAGAAAAAGGACATGCGCTTTCGCAAGCGCACAGGTTAGGCTGTCAATATACAACAGCCACTTAATCCAAAGCAGCAAGTAAAACGAGTAACGTAAGTATCAACAATAAAACGAGACAACTATGAGCAATGAAGTAATGACAAGAAACAGCGAGTGGATGAACCACATCGTGAACCACCTCAACCGAATGGTTGACAATTTTGAACGTGCCGTGATGAACTACCGCCCCATGCTTGACGGTGAGCGCTTCATGACGGACAAGGAGCTTTGTGCCAGACTGCAACTGAGCCGAAGAACCCTGCAGGACTACCGAAACAACGGTGTCATCCCGTATATCCAGCTTGGCGGAAAGATACTCTACCGCGAGTCCGACATTCAGAAGATTCTGATGGCTAACTATCGTGAAGCGTACAGAATGAAAAGTGTGTAGGAGAATGTCCTTGATGAGTGTGTGAAATGAACAAGGCGACAACGTATAACTTACCGAGTGTGGCTGTTATAGGTTGTCGCCTCGTTTTATTGGCTATACCGAGTTGTTCGTGTTTGTCGGGTATCATTTGTGTTACCTGTATAAATCTAATACCATGCTAAAACACACTGCGGTGGTTCGCCCAAGTGGCTGGAGGCGCAAAGCCTCCAAGGAACGTTGCTTTATGGCAGGTCTATGCCATTGCGTTCTCTGTAAAGATACAGACCAGTTTAGTGCGGCTTGTCTGTCTGCCGATGACGGACTGCATGATGAACTCCCGAAAGGCTCTGCTCTCAATGCTGTCAATACGGAAGGCTACCGCTATGACGAGTTCAAGGCTATACACATCATAGCTGATGCGGTCGTTCTTCCTGACATGACGGCGTACACCCTGCTCTTTCAGAATGCCATCCTTGAATATAGCCTTGACAGCCTTGCGTACATAGCAGCCGAACACATTATACATGTCGGCAATCTCCTGCATGGTCATCCATACAGTATCGGTCGGCATGGATACCGTTCCGTTCTCGCTGATAGTTATTATCCCTCTGTTCATTTCCCGTCCTCCTTATTTTTATTCTGGTCAGTTTCTTTTGTTTCTCTGCGCTGCATCAGCTTGTCCATGTCCTTGGATATCTTGTCATCGGTGATGACGGCATAGACCTGGGTGCTTCGCAGGTTGGAATGCCCCATCATCTTGGCGATGCTTTCCATTGATATGCCCGAAGAAACCATGTTTACTCCGAATGTATGTCTTGCAACGTGTGCGGTAAGGTTCTCATTTATACCCAAAGCCACACCGAGTGAATGAAATTCAAACCACATGGAATCACGTGAAGAAAGAGGGAAAACAGGTTTGCTATCATCCGCTGTATTGTATAGCGACATTATTTGTTCAGCTATCGGATGCAAGGGAATGAACGCTTCGTTGTTGGTCTTTGCTCTTTTCTCACGGATGTATTTTCTACCGTCTGCCGTCATCCCGATATGGTGTGGATACAGGTTACGTAAATCGACATAAGCCAAACCTGTAAGGCTGGAGAAAACAAACATTCTGCGTGCCAACTCCAATGCCTTATCCTCCATAGGAGTCTCCATAATGAGCAGCAAGTCATTTTTTGATATATGTCTACGCTTTGGTGAGCCTTTCTTTTCATATCCGACATCTTCCAATGGATTGAATTTCAGCAGACCTCTGTCAACAGCGATATAAACCAAGCGTTGCAGCCAACAAAGATTATGGTTCGTATTGGATGCACTATACCCTTTGCCAATCAAGAACAACTTATAAGATTTGCCAAATTCCTCAGTCAAATCTTCAAATGCAATGTCATTCATTCCTCGTAACCCGATGAACTCTCGCAAGTTGAGCTGCGATGTCTTAGATTGGCGATAAGAAGATGTTGAGTTAATACGGATGGAGCGCAGCCTAAGGCGTTCACGCTCCTCCTCGCCAGTGGCAAGCAATGTCATCGGGATAGTATTTGCATCAACAATAACATTCTTCAGAATCTCGGCGGTAACGATGCCCTTTTCCTTTGTTGCCTGCTCGTAGGCTTCGTCAATTCTTAGTCTGAACGCTTGCAGTTGTCCGTTCACTCTTGCATTCTTGGCTTCACCTTTTTTCGTGTCCCATTCTTCGGGAGCACAGTAAAGACCTGTTGCTATGGCTGACACTTTGCCGTCAATCGTGATACGGCAAAATATAGATGTGGTTCCGTCTGCCTTTACTCTGCCACGGTTGATATAATAAAACTGCTTGTATGTACTTCTCATTGTTATGTTCCTTTCTTATTTTGTGAAAATATTACAGGACAAACTTGAAGTCTTTGTTGGCTTCGATGAACTTGTCCATATCCTCAAATAGCTTTTTCGGGGTGACACGTGCATAGATTTGCGTGGTCTGAATGTTGCTGTGACCAAGCATTTTGCTGATAGTCTCTATCGGAACACCTTCTTCGAGCGTAACGAGCGATGCGAAACTGTGCCGTCCAACATGATAGACCAAATCCATACTTATGCCAGATAGTACTCGGAGACTTTTCATGTTACCTCTCAGCACTCGAAATTCCTGTGACGGTAAAAGAGTAGGTCTTGTCGGGTCTTTGTATTTCTCCAACATGGCAAGCGCCTCTGGCAGTAACTTCACACGTGCAAGCATCTTGTTCTTCTTTCTGTGGTATTTCAGCCAAAGGCTGCCCTCCTCATCACGAAAGAGGTTTTCTTCCGTGATGGAAACAGTATCGGCATAAGCCGTGCCTGTATAGCAGGCGAAAAGAAAAAGGTCACGGGTCAAAGCCAACGATTTTCTTCGCTCTGGTATTTCGAGGTCACGAATTTTCAGGAAGTCCTCACGTGTCAATGCCTTTGGTGGATTCTCTTTCTTTTGAGGTAGCTTGAAGTGCATGAAATGATAACGCTCGGAGTGTCCTGCCTTGAAAGCTATTCGGCAGGTCTTCTTCAATATGGCGAGATAGTGGCGGACTGTATCAAGTGCAAGACCTCTCTCGTCCAAGCAAAAGTCCATGTACTCACGGATAAACTGCTCGTCAAGCTCACCGAATGCCACATCGTCAGTTCCATAACGCTTCTTGACGAACAATCCCAATGTCAGGCGAGTGTACTGGTAGTTTGGCAGCGTGCCTTTCTTGTAGTCGATGCCGATTCTTGACTCAATGTCCGCAATGATGGCGTCAAGCTGCTTCAACAAGGTCATCTGAGTGTCTGCACTGCATTGAAACAGATCCTTTATCGCCTTTGCGTCAAAATCCGTCTTGCGCTCCACAAGTGACTCGTAGGCTGAATTTATTGCCAGCAACAGCTTGTCAATCTTGGCGTTCACTTCCACAGCCTCTTTGCTCTTGCCGTCAAGTCTGCTCTCACGTGGATTCCATAACTTTGGCGTACATGACAACTTGCAACCGAACTGCGCCATTGTTCGGTTGAGGGTGATGCGTCCCATGATGGGAGCCTTACCGTTCTTGTCCAATCCGCTCTTTTTCAGGTAGAGCAGCACCTTGAATTTTTCAACTTTCATCTGCTTACTTTTTTAGTTTGCAAAAATAATCAATCAGTAAGCATTCTCTGTCATTGAAAGTTGTGCAGAACAGTGCAACAAACACTGGTGACAAACTATTTGTTTTTCACCTCGTTAGCAGTGTTGGTTTCGGTAACTGACCGCTAACGGTTTGGTAACTGAAATAACTCAATATCCTGCTCGGCTTTGCTTTGTAGCCAATTGGCAGAATTATGAAATATTGCTCATTCTCAACCACTTGCAGTCCATTTCTCTCATCTTCACTTTCCGTTGCTTTTGCTTAAATTGTGCACCTTGCCAGCCACACGCTTGCCGCTTACGGTATAGATACCCAGCAATTCAGCACCTTCAGGACCTTTCACTCCGGCAATGCTACTTCCCTCATGGGCTTTTTTAGCATCTGCCAATACCTTCTCGATACCGGCTTCGATGGCCGTTGCATCAATCTGGCTTTCTGCCGTCAGCTTCACTTCATCGTACAAGTCCTTCACCTCGTTACTGATGGAATCGATGTCTTCCTGCAAAGCGGCAATGTCGGCCGTGAACTGTTCTGCCACCTCGGCATAATCCGTTTCTATCGTAGTCTTCGCAGCGTCCAACTTAGCCTGAACGGCGGCGATGTCGGCAGTCAAACGAGTGTAAGCTTCTTCATTGGCAGTAACTTTCTGTTGATAGTCCAACACCATCTCCACCATATCCACGATAGCCGTGTCGATTTCCACCACAGGAGCCAACACCTCATCATAAATAGTCGCGAGCGTTTCATTGGCGTAAGCCTCGTTCACAGACTTCTGCAAATCCTCAATACGGACAGCCACTTCCTGAACGGCATTCACGACAATCGCACTGTCTTTCACGTTGGCAGCCTCAGTATTGATTTTCTCTACGGCAGCCTCATAACGCGTACGCAGGCCCTGTATGGAGTCATTGGCAGGAGTATAGTAGGCGATGAAAGAATTAATCACCTTCATAACTAACTTACCCTCCATATTAATGCCATGTCCTGCATTATCCGACAAAATAATTTCATCCAATGAAAGTTCAGCAACCTCTTGGAAAGTCTCAGAAGCTTTCACAAAGAAAGAAAATACCACACCCGTATCTCCCTTCAGCGTTTCGCTCGTCAGACCACTCAGCACCAATTTGGTACGACCGTCTTCCAAAATACTGGAAGAGATAGACAAGTTCTGTGGTAAACGTTCACCATATTCAAACTTAGGTACACCGTTGGCCTCCGTATCCAATGACAGTCCTTCGGGCAACGACAACACAGCCTCCATACCACGGACACTCGTATAGTTACGCAAGCCCAAGCTTACTTTTTTAACACTACCGTCGTTCTTCACGCAAATAGAGTCTTCGGTAAGATAGAAAAAGCCCACGTTCGGACTCACATGTGCGGTATAGGAATCAAGGTGATACCCCTTGATGTTACCGCTCTCTTCAAACTCCGAACTGCTGCCCACAATGTTATCCAACACGATTTCACTGGTTTCTACCATATTCTCATTTGCCCTTACTTTGAAATAAGCCACGGCACCGCGGTCGCCTGCAATATTGTACACCCCATTGGGTTGAATGAGAAGGCGCACTGTCTTGATACCTTCGGCCAACTCATCCGCTGAGCTTTGCACCTCATTCATATAAATGCTGTGCGAAGAACGGCTCAAGCGCACCTCATCGCGTTGTACACTATTCGGAACGAAATCCAAGCCTTTGGGAAGCTTGAAGTCCATCTGCAAACCCACCATAGGATCGCTATTCTCCAAATAGACAGAAATCGTCTTCTCTTCGTCCACCTTGATATTGAAATTATCAATGGTGACCTTGTTCTCAGCTTCAGCACTTGCCACAAAAGCCATCACCATGCCCCATATCCATAGGCACTTCGCCGCAAACCGTCGCATCGAAGTATTTGTATTCTTTGTCATACGTTCTGTTTTTATTGTTCTACATTAAGCTCCTTTAGAAGGAAAGCGCAGCCACCTTACGTGGCAGCCACGCTTCCTACGCACAGAGACTTTATTCACTTACTTCTTCAAAACTTTCTTCACTGAACCGTCAGCATTACGGATGATGTTGATACCTCTTGTGAACTTGTCCATGATCTGACCGCCCACAGAGTATATCTTCTCTTTCATGCTTGGGTTGGCCTGCACACCGTTGATACCGGTTACGCCGCCTTCGCCACTGCCACCGATGCTGTAAAGTACGCCATCGACATCTGCTGCAAGCACATTGCCTACGGTCATCTTAGAAGCAGCACGACCCGATACTTCCAAATAAATCAGGGCTTCGCCATTTGCGTTAAGCTCTTTGTTCTGGAGCGAACTTACCACGATGCGGTGCGTCGTCCCATCGGCCAATGTATTGGAATACAACTGGTGGTCGTCTGCACTTCCGCCCAAAGATTCTCCCAACAAAGTTACGCCTGCGGGAAGCGTCACGTCCATCTGGCAAGCTACGTAGGGGTTCACGTTTTTCAGAAGGATGGCTACACGCTTCGTGCCTCCGACTTCTTCCATGTTCATCTCTACGCTTTCTTCGGTCTGCGTCATCGCAGGCTCTGCCAAACGTACACGAGGTGCCACTTGACTGACCTCCATCGTGTTGTAATCCATAATCTTGTTCGTGAGCTTCGTTAGATCGGCCACGTTGATCCGACCGTCGTCGTTCACATCTGCGGCATACCACTTGATCGTACCCGCGATAGCCTCAGCTTTAGACGGGTCGAGCACATACATCATCAATTCCGTGTAGTCGAGTACATCGACAACGCCGTCACGCAATACGTCACCCCGTATGAATGATTCGGTTTCTATCGTTTCACGTACGTTTGCCATCCGTTCTTCCTGCTTTGCAAGTGCGGCCTGAATTTGCGGAAGGGCTTCTTTTACGTAGTGAATTGACGTCGAAGTAACATCATTACCATTGATGTCCACACTGATGTAACCGTCATTGGTATCCTCATTATAGGATTTAATATTGCCTAAATCTTTCCTGACAAGCTCCAACGTATCGTTCAAGGCATCTTCAACTTCGACAACAAACGTATGACTGTTCACAGACTTAACAAGTTCAATCCTATCACTCAGTGCCTTATCAATCACGCCCGTATATTCTATGAAGGAAGCCCTGCAGTCCAAAGAGTCGATACGCTCCAGCACTTTATCCATAATGGTTTTAAGATCATTTTCGGCGTCTACGTCAGTCAATTCGATATCAGCATAGTATTCATCCATGGCCTTACCGTATTTGCCGATATGGGCCGTAATGTCAGCTATACTTTCTGCATTAGCCTTCTCGTCTACCTTGTAATACTCAAAGCCGGTCAGCTTGTCTACTACAGTGGTGAGCGAGTCATTCAAATGAGCCATATCAGCCTTGCGGGCCTCGTAAGCCTCATCGTTGAGCGTATAACGTTCCTGATCTTTTGCGATGTCGGACAACAACGTCTTCAAATCAGACAAGATAACATCCATCTTGTGATTCAACTTGTCTTGATAGAACAACATGTTCGCCTTGTTCTGCTCTATACCGTCTTTCACGGCAACCACATCACTTTCAAGTCCGGCCATATCGCCCTCGAATTTACCCTGTACGTTGGCATGACAGGCAGCAAGCGTCTCTCGGCCAGCCTTCACATCTCCTTCCACTTCGCCTGCACGGTCCATAAGAGCTGTGTAAGCATTCTCTGTGGCAGCAGCATCCGTGTAAGTTGCCAGTTTCGTACGCATGTCTGCAATCCAAGTCTCATAAGCCAGGAATAACGGCTGTTTGGCTTTAGTTTCTGCGTTGGTGATTGCACCGTCATTAGCGGTATCCTTCGTAAAGGCAGCCATTTTTTCCTTGATAGCTGTAGACAAAGCGTTTACTTCTGCCTCAGCGTCAGCATCGCCTTTCACCTTATTCTGTGCGTCGGCACAAGCGGCCTGCAATACATTGAATTCTGCCAGTATTTGAGCCTGTTCTTTCGTATTGGCCGATTGATAAACGCTTTCGATAGAAGTCGTGATACTCTTGCATTCATTCTCGGCAGTTGTCTTGTAAGCGTTATCCAATCCACCTTTGTAGCGTTTGGTCTCCAAATCGCTAATCAGCCTGTCGATACGAGCTTGCAAAGCATCCACACCGCAAGCGTCTGTCAGGATATAGGCATCGACATACTTCGCAGCCTCATCCAACGGTGTCTGTAAGGCTTCAACCTTCACAATAAGACCGTTATATACGTCATTATTGGTCACATATTCGTTATGTGCCGTCTTTCCGCTGACATAAGCATTATACATTGGAGTACCGAACTGTCCTAACTTCACATGCAAGTCAGTCATGACATCACCATAAATATGACCCGTGTTATCAGCATACGTCTTTTCTGCTTCTGTCAACGTAGGCAGGGTTGCCTTGATATCATCAACGAATTTCTTTCCATCGACTCCTTCAAGATAAGCACCATTTTCATACCATTCTTCCAATTCTGCCAAATGGCTGTTGTATTGTTCAAGGGTATCGGTATGCAATGTCTCCCATTCGTACACTGCAGCAGGTTCTTTTCCATCCGCAATCCAAGCCTCAAAATTAGCGAAATCAGAGACGATGCCGTCCACTTTCGTGATATTGAACTGACCCGGAACGAAATCTTTGATAGCTTCTGCTTTTTCGAGAACAGCCTGAACGTTGGCAAACGCCTCATCAGCCGTAACATAATCGGCATCGACCAATTCTTGATAGGCTGCGTCATACAGTCCCTGCGCAGTTGCATATTCACCGGCAAAGAACGTCTGCGTAGCACTTTGCACAGTTGCATCCATTGTATTCAATATCTGGTCAATCTTGCCTTCGTATGCCCGTACGTCGGCCTCATATTGTTTATCAGGGTCGAACAACATCTTGTCTGTATTTTGAGCCTCGCTAAAGGCAGCAAAAGCTTCATTCTCGATGTTGTTGATTTCTTGAAGGTAGTTTTGGATACTTGTATTCGCTGTTTCTACCGCACTCTTAACGACATTAAGCAGTGCCGGAGTCTGTACCTTGCTCACCTGTCCTATCACATTCACAGCTTCGATGTAGCAATTACGCATATCCTCGACGGCACTGTTAAAGCTATTATAACGGGTCTGGTTATCAGTTTTCACAGCATCCACGTAGCCCTGCTCACGACTTGCGCCGATCGTAACCACCTGCATTTTGATGGTTTGCAATACGCCATGTATGGTTCCATATTGTTCATCGGATTTACCCTTCTCAAAAGCTGTGGCAATATCCTCTGCAACTTGATTTTCAAGTTTGCTCTTCTCTGCCTCTAATTGTTCGATAAAGGCTTTGGCCGCCGTAGTCGGGTCACCTACAGTCAATATGGTATACAAACTGTCCACGGAATTTTTCACAGTTGCGTATTCTGTATCCAGTGTGTTATCCACTTTGATATTTGTCTCAGCATCCTTAGATACCTGCTTTATCTTTTCACAAATATCAGTGTAGTCCTCTTTGAAGTTGTCTTCTCGTGTCTGGCAGCTTTCGGCACTATTGTCGTTGTAATGGCTCTTCCAAGCCGCATTCACGTTAGCCACCCAATTATCGAACTCTATCACATACGTGCCTTTCGGGTTGGTATTCTCGCCCAACAGACCATTTACGTAATGGTTTTCACTATTGCCCAATGCCAAATTTGACAGTTCGCCCAATTCCGCTACTATCAAGTTGTGGATATCCGTCTTCTTGGTTTCTACGGCCAATCTTTCGTAAGCCGCCAAGTTCTTCCTGGCCACTTCCAATTCGGTCAATGTCGCTTTCACCTTGCCGTCAATAACCTTCATCGCCACGTGAATAGCGGCACTGTCATTGTGCAATGTATCGCCCTTATACGCGTTATCCATCGCCGTCTCCTGCTTACCAAGCTCCGTGGTATAACTTCCCTTCAGGTCATCAAAATGCTTTTTCGACACATCCTTGTCATCGATAGGAGTCCAATTCGCATCAATCTTACCGATATTTCCCGCAATACCATCAGCAACCTTCGTCAGACTTGCCTGGACGGAGTTGTTCTTGGCGTGAATTTCCTTCGCCTCACCGACCTCATCAATGAAGGCACTGACATCCTCAAGAAGTTTCGCCATCTCAGCACTGGCATCAGACAAGGCAGCCAAAGTTTCAGCCTGCTTATCCTCGCTTGTGTAGTCCAAATCAGTTACCGTTTCTTCTATTTCATCTACAGAGCTGTACAATACCGTCTGCTTTTCAAGCAAGTTCTTTGCAAAAGACCCGTAAATCTCCGCAGTCACCGAAAGTCCATCCAGATCATCATTTACAGATTTGATATCCGCAGTGATTTGATTCTTCAAACGGTTGATGGTAATTACGACTACTTGCTGGTCATACCATTCTTTGTGCTTATCGAAAGTTCCTATCAAGGTTTTTACCTCGCCCGTGATACCTGTAGTTTCATTTCCCTTGGCATTGGTTGCCTCCGTCAAAACATTGTTCATGCCGTTAGCATGCGTATCCCCATCGGCATCCTTGGCAGCCGCTGCGGCTTTCAAAGCTGTTTGAAGGTCGGACAATGCCTTGTTCATTTCGTCTAACTTGCCGCCATAAGTTGGTAAATCATCGATATTTTCGTCCGGTGTTTCCGTTCCGGTATAGACCGGTACATAACGTCCGTCGCCATTCCCGACCTTGTCCGAAAGCTTTTTGATTTCTGCTTGAATATCGGCGATAGTCTTTGCAGCGTTGTCATAAACCTCCACGACGGCCTTGGCAGCATTCACATAGCCCTCGATTTTGCCCTTAAGAGATTCTATTTCAGCTTTCTTCGTATCTTTGTTATCGGCACAAGTCCCTTCATCAAAGCTTTTCTTTATATACGAAGAGAATGCATCTATCTCCTCTTGCAACTTCTTCTCATCGGTATCTTTATAGATGTCGCCCACCGACACGTCGCCATACTTCAGGGCATGCACTTCTGTCTTGGCCTTATCGAACGCAGCCGTTTGAACATCCAACACAGCGGTCAATTCCACTTTAGCCTGATAGTTCGGCAAAGATTGGTATTCTTTTTCAATGATGGTATTCAGGCTCTTTGTCACCGGTTCCTTAGCCTTCTCGTATGCACCTCCTTTTTGGGTATAAGCATCCAACGTATACTTCTTGTATTGATTTACAACCTCGGTTTCGATTGCTTTAAGATTGGCTTCGGCTTTTTCCAAATCGGACTTATACTTTTCGGAAACCACCGCATCTTTTTTCAATTCCGCAAGCAATGCCCATGGACTCTTGCCGTCTGTCCTTTCGGCAATCAAAGCCTTGTATATATTGTCATTGTTTTGGATGCTGTCCGTATAGAATTTATACACCTCGTCTGTTTTCTCGTACAAGCTGTCCAAAGCGTGCGTGTTAGCCTCATATCCCTCTTCTGCGGTCTGATGGTTCTCATTCGTTCCGTTTTTCCTCTCCACAGCTACAATGCCCAGGTTCACTTCGTTAAATGCATTGTGAGCCTCAGTACGCATCGTCTCATACAAGCCCGAGAAATCCTGAGGGTCTACCGCTACTTTCATGAAGGCCTGCAACTGTTCGTTATAATGAGCTTTAGTAGAGTTGATTTTCCCCAACACTTCGTCATAAGCCGTATGGTTCTTGTCGACATTCACCAACTTATCGGTGAATTTTTTTATAGCGTCCGATGCCTTTTTGGCAAATTCACTGTTGAATGCTGGCGTACATGCAGTAGCAGCAGTACCATTATCATAATAACCTTTAACTTCAACAAGGAAAGCATCGATTGTTTTCTTTGCAGCATTATATTCGCTCTGGGACAACACCTTGGCATAGTCCTGAGCACTTTGCTTACTGTTTACTCCGTCTGCATCACTCAAATTGCCAATATTTGTATCCCAAGCGCTTTTCAAAGCTGTATTTTGTTCTTCACCGACAGCCTTCGAAGCCGTATAAGCTCTCCAGTTGGCCAAATGCGCCTCGATATCCGTATCAAGTGCCTTGACCTCTGACATGAGTGTACTTCCTTCCACGCCATTGAGGTAAAACTTATACTCACCATACACCGTATAAGCAGCGAAATCACCGGCAGCATCATCTTTCACCCGATTGATTTTTACCGTTAAATCACTATACCGTTTATTAAATTCGGCATATTTATCCGCATCATCCTCTTGGCTCACTTTTGCAATAGCCTTCGAAGCTGCATTAAGCAATGTCCGTTGTGCTCCGGCAAAATCGAATACCAGTTCTAACTTGAAACCGCCAACCCGGAATTCCTTTCCCGTCTCGACAGCCTCAATGGCAAGACTAACCTCGGATGCCGCAGTACCTTCCACTTTGAACTCGCCGTTTGTCAACGCCTTGCCGTTCACCAAGAACTTAGCATTCATCAAGGTAGTAGCCGACAACTTGTATGTACCAGGTAAAAGGGAACCCAAAGACTGAGAAATCGTGGTACCATTTGGAGATGTCAACACACCGTTCACCAACGATGGTTTTTCCGCTCCCACCCATTGATCCACTTCTGTCTTAATCTGATCCAAATTTGCATTGGCATAGGCTGCCATAGAAGCAGATGTCATTGCAAGAACAGAAACCAGTGTCTTCTTTTTCATACTTTTAATGTTTTAAATTCTATAAATTATTAAAGTCTCTTTTAAGCCATTCGGATGCCTTTACCTTTATATAAACAGGAATAGCACCCACCTAATTTTTGTGGGGTAAAATTACTTACTATCTATAAACGGCGTGCAAACTTAAAAGGTGTTATTCGTGAACCATGCCATTCTTTTCGTGAAAAAGCAAAAACAGAATGACGGTACAATCTGCTGCAAACGATTTTCCGTTCTGCTGCAAACGATTTTTCAATCTCCTGAGAACGATTTTCGGACGTACTGACATCCGTCTTACGGGCTTTACCATGCTGAAACCGGATAAAGGGAAAACACGGATGTTTTCCGGATTTACATCCTTACTGTCCCACCTCCCACAAACAGTTTTTCGCCCGAAAAGGTTCGCATCCTTCAGACCTCTTCTGTACCAACACTTTAAGGTGAACTTTCTACCGTCCTATCCTTCACCGAAATTTCACCGGAAAACGGGTCGTCCGCATGAAACTGTTTTTAATAAAATAGCATTCGAATTGGTTTTCAACACATTACGGTGAAGGGTCTGACACGGGAGCTTTCATATTGCATCTTCGCGGACAGATAATAGACTCAAAGCACACCGGTCTGCCACGAAACGTGACCTGAACGCCATCTGCCTTGAAGAACGCACCGCCACGGCATAGACCGCTGGAACTACGACAACGTGGCACGATATTATAAAACAGTTTCAGCTTTGCGTCGTTGTAATCTGCGGTTTCCCACTGATATCCTCCATCAACATGCGGAGCACAGGCTTAGGCAGGCGAAGCGTGTAGTTCGTACCATGGTCGGCGGGCAG
>ENA-OPMG01001143-OPMG01001143.1-human-gut-metagenome-genome-assembly--contig:-NODE-1143-length-17464-cov-4.114021_pt1 | contig 17464 bp, 15 predicted proteins | sample MGYA00241522_ERZ501741 | MGnify/ENA primary metagenome ERZ501741 (study PRJEB25962, sample SAMEA2042616) | human gut metagenome | biome: human gut; feature: human-associated habitat; material: faeces...
GCCACGAATTTTCCATCCATATCAATGTCTTTGATTCCGGCTGTAACGCAGAGTTTCTTCAGTTTATCAAGCTGGCTGGTGCCAACCGGACATCTGAAATCAGTAAAATAAACGGTTGATTTTTCCATCGTTTTTCCTCCTGTTTTTATTGATCAAAATTTGATTTTCTTTTTTATTTTATCACAAGATGCAGGTTCTTTTCGAGATATTTTTTTGCTTACATCTGTTCGTAAAATTTTGTCACCTTTTTGTATTCTGCAGGCAAAGTGATCTGCTCTACCACAACATCTCCATCTTCTGCATTGTGGTAACGGTAAATGTAAACGCCCTCCTGGATCTCATCTCCTTCGATCAGAGAAACTGCCAGATATCCCTGTCCTTCAAATTCAAAGGTATCCATGATCGCAAAATCCCGTTCTGTTCCGTCAGATACCGGGATGCTGATTACTTCATATTCTTCCATCGTATGTTTTCCTTTCATTCATAAGCAGTCTTATTCTTATTTTCGCTGTTTTTTATTGTAGCAAAGAGTGTTAATTATATCAATCCTATTTAACCAAATCAAGTAAGTCGTTACTGTGAACGGAGTGAACAGTAACAGTAAGGCCCCTGCGGGTTACAAAAAGAAAGACTGCACTTCCAATGAGCACAGCCTTTCCGGTTTGGTATATTTTATTCAGTTCTGCTTACAATTGCTTATGCCATAATCGGTTTTAATGCTTCTGCAAGCTTCTCTTTCTCAGCTTCTGCCTCTTCCAGGTTCTTTCCGAGAGTTGTGTAATAGATCTTGATCTTTGGTTCTGTTCCGGATGGGCGGACAACTACTGTCTCGCCGTTATCCAGCTTGTAGATCAGTACGTTTGCTGCAGGAAGTCCTGTTTCTTCCGGTTTCTGGTAATCTGTTACTTTTACGATGGCATGACCTGCGATCTCTGTGAGGGGTTTGTCACGAAGTCCCTGCATCAGAGCTGACATCTTATCCATTCCGCTTAATCCCGGGAATTCGAAGCTGTCTACTTTATTCAGGTAACGTCCGTACTGTGCATAGATCTCTTCCATTCTCTGTTTCAGGGAACTTCCGATGCTTCTGTAATATGCAGCCATTTCACAGATCAGCATAGATCCGATAACAGCATCCTTGTCACGTACATATGGTCCTGCAAGGTATCCGTAGCTCTCTTCAAATCCGAAGATAAATCTGTCTACTTCATCTGCTGCTTCAAGCTGTGCGATCTGATCGCCGATCCACTTGAATCCTGTAAGTACGCTTCTGAGTTCTACTCCATAGTGCTCTGCCACTGCATCTGCAAGTGGTGTGGAAACAATGGATTTCACTGCTACCGGCTTCTTTGGCATTGTGCCTTTTTCGATACGTCCTGCACAGATATAGTCAAGAAGGAGTACACCTACCTCATTACCTGTTACCAGTTCATAGGAACCATCCGGGCATTTCATTGCAATACCAACGCGGTCTGCATCCGGGTCAGTTGCAAGAACGATGTCCGCATCCACTTCTTTTGCAAGTTTTAATGCAAGTTCAAATGCTTTTGGTGACTCCGGGTTCGGGTATGCAACGGTCGGGAAATTACCATCCGGTTTTTCCTGCTCCGGCACTACATATACATGCTCAAAACCAAGCTCTTTTAACACGCGGCGCACCGGAAGATTTCCAGTTCCGTGAAGCGGTGTGTATACGATCTTGATATCTTTTGCCATCTCTTTGATGATCTCAGGATGAATGGACTGTTTTTTCAGTTCTTCCATATAACGGTCATCGATCTCTTTACCGATCACATTGTAAAGGCCTGCTGCAACTGCCTCTTCTTTTGCCATGGTCTTTACCCGATCGAAGGAAGTTACTTTTGCAACTTCCGCTAAAATATTTTTGTCGTGAGGCGGTGTGATCTGTGCACCATCTTCCCAGTATACTTTGTATCCGTTGTATTCTCTCGGGTTATGGCTTGCTGTAATTACAATACCGGAAATACATCCTAACTCGCGGACTGCAAAAGATAACTCCGGTGTCGGACGAAGGCTGTCAAATACATATGCCTTAATGCCGTTTGCATTTAAGCAGAGTGCTGCCTCCTCGGTAAATTCCGGGGACATAATTCTGGAGTCATGTGCGATCGCAACACCCTTTTCCTGTCCATTCTGGGAAATAATGTAATTTGCAAATCCCTGTGTTGCCTGACGTACGGTATAAATATTCATACGGTTGGTTCCGGCTCCGATCACGCCTCTTAAACCACCGGTACCAAATTCTAACTGTCTGTAAAAACGATCCTCGATCTCTGCCTGATCCCCCTCGATCTTCTTTAACTCAGCCTTTGTATCTGCATCAAAATATGGATCTGTGCACCACTGTTTGTAAGTTTCCATGTAATTGCTCATTCTTCTTCTCCTTTACTTTTCTGCGATTCATTTTTTATTATATTTTGGATTATAACCTTTTTTTAAGTTATTGTAAACTAATTTTAACCTTTTGACTATTTTTATTTAAAAATCAGCTTTTGACATCAACATCATTTATTAAAAATATCATAATATTTTTTTACGACTTTTTCTGCGGGCTTTGCATAAATTTCATAGTCCATACGGGTCTTTGCACTCCGCTCCTGATAAAGCTTTGCATCCCAGGACCAGAGTGCCATACCTCCTACCCAGTCTCTTTTACTGCACGCCGTAAACATATCTTCGTACCATTCTGCCTGACCCTTTGGATCCGCATCACCTCTTACACACCAGTCATTTGGCACCTCTTTGGAACCTTTTACCGACATACATCCTGTTTCCGCAAAGAAAAACGGTTTTTGAAATCTGTTTACCACGGTTTCAATACGATCCAGCTGATTTTCCCAGTCCCCATATGGATAGTAACCACTCGAAGAAATCACATCCACAGCATCCCACCAGTTTACCCGGTGTTCCTGATACTTATCTGTATTATAGGAAAGCAGTCCATGATAGACCTGTCTGATATCCGAGAGCAGTTTGCGCCATTCTGCTTCACGGTGCTCACTCATCACCATCTCGCAGCCGGCAATAAACATTTCACAGTCATGCTGTTCTGCAATTTTCGCATAGTGAAGCTGAAATGCCGTATAGGATGCAAACCAGTTTCCCCATTTCGGTTCACACGGAACATCCTCATCAAAAAAATTAATATGCGCCCGCCAGGTCCCGTTTTTACAGTTTACGGTCGGTTTTAATGCCACACGAAGCCCTATTTCCTTTGCATATTCAATCATAGCGATCAGCTCGTCATCTTCCATCGTCGCCTTTGATGTGAAGCAGATCTCCTCCGACTGCGGTGTCTCCTGTAACCCTCCAGGCACAAATATCACGAAATTTGCGCCGGTTCTCTCCTTCATCATAGCAAGGCTCTCCTTTGCCCCCGGTTTAAAAAAAGCCCCGGCACACGCAAACGGTGCAAAAGTCACCCCACAGATATATTCCATATTTTTTTCCTCCCTTTTCTCAATGCACTCTTAAAAATATAACATTTATTTTACTGATTCTGCCATTAATATAGCATTCGTCATATATATCTGCTATAATTTTTCAAGTTAAAAATTGCATAAATCTATTTTTATGGAGCCGCCTATGAAATCTTTATTTGAATATACCGACAAACTGAACAAACCTTACGAATGTTTCTTTTTAGATATGAAGAAAGAATGGCTGCCCGTGCAGCCACACTGGCATTATTTTATGGAAATCCTGTATGTAACAAGGGGCACCGCCCTGATGTATCAGAATGAACAAAGTTATATTTTGACGGAAGGTGACATGATCGTCTTTCTCCCCTCCGTCGTTCATTCTGTCCATGCAGTGTCCGATGCCCCTCTGCAGTATTATGTTTTAAAATTTGACCTAAGCCAGCTGGATTCTTCCGCTTCACTTACCGGTGGAAGCTGGAATTACAGTGCACTGTTTAACAATGCCATAAATAACGAGCAGGCTGATATTTATTTCCCGGAGGAGATACTCCACTCTCTTCCGGTACAGTCTTTATTTGACGACTGTGTCCGCGAAATGCAAAATATGCAGTATGGGTATCAGATGATCCTGCAGTCAAAGGTCAAAGAACTTCTGACCTGGCTGCTTCGCATCTGGCGCGATGACGGGTTCGATACTGACTGTTATTTTTCTTCACTCACAAAAGAAAATACAATCTATACCATCACAGAATACATTGACCGTCACGCCTGCGAAAACATCCGTGTAGAAGATATTGCTACACTCTGTCATATGAGTTATTCACATTTTGCCAAAAATTTCCGTGAAATCTACGGGCAGTCCTGTAAAAAATATATTGAATTTATCCGGCTGTGCAAAGTAGAAGATATGCTTCTTTTTACAAACTTTGATCTAAATTATATCAGTCAGGAGACGGGATACGCCGACTGCAGTCACCTGATCCGGTCATTTAAAGAAAAATATGGTGTTTCCCCGCATCAATACCGCAGGCAGCATTCCTCACCCAGACAGAATCACTGATTCATAATGGATTCAAGTGTACTGGTATCACTTAAAACCGGCATGAGAAACATGATTGCAGTAATCATCAGTGCAGCGATCACCAGTCCGATAATTGAAGTGATCAATGCAGCGGTTGCTGTACCGTTCTGCTGTGGTTTTATCTTTTTCGAACAGATTGCACCAAGCAGACCGACCAGACCAAATCCTGCTCCATATCCCACAAACCCTGTCACAATGCCAAGGATTCCAAGAACTAATGATACCGTCGCAATATTTTCTCCCTCACGCTCTGACGGGATGATAATCTCACCTTCTCTCATTTCCACAATCTCGTCTAACTTGCTTCTCCGCAGTAATACGATACATGGAACCAAAAACAGCGGAACTGTCACTACAAGATTTAACACAGAAAGGCTGCCGATCATGTCCGTCATATCACCATTTCCAAAGATGCCACTCGCCATTAATCCGCCAAAATCAACAAGTGCATGAATAATGATACAAATCCATAAATTTCCGCTGCGCAGATAGATTGCTGCAAACAGCACACCGAGCAATGTTGCCTGCAGTGCCTGGATCAATGCGCTGGATAATGGCACACCGGAAAGTACATTCGGGATATGTGCCGCACCAAAGATCACGCTGGATAAAATAATGGCTGCAAGCACTCCCCGTCTTGTGTTTGAAAAACGGTCCGCAAAAAGGTTTAACACGATTCCACGCATGATCACTTCCTCGTTCATGCCGACCAAAAACATGGTCAGTATGTAAATCATGATCCCACCGGCAGAGCGCACTCCGTCCGAACCGGAAACACTCTGCAAAAATAACTGTGCAACTGCCACATACACGCAGTAGCCAACCATAAAACCACCGATATAAAATCCTCTTAAAAATCCCACACCGGTTTTCTTAAGCGACTGCTGATATCCCATAAGAAACAGCATACCGATTGCATAGATTGCTACACCGATCTCGGCGATCAGCTGTAACGTGTAACTGTCTGTAATGGATGTCAGATGTGCCACTACTCCTCCAACCAGGTTCATCAGCACCAGAAAAAGCGCCGTAATTACAATGCCAATGACAATCACAGCCGCCTTTGGCAATCCCAAAATTTTGTTTTTCATACTATTCCTCCTATACTACTTTTCACTGATATTTCCCGCTGCATCTACCGAAGCATTGTCCGAGATACTCTCCATATAAGAAAACAGCCCCGGTGCCGCATTCGCATCCATCTGTTTTGTCTGCCCGTCCGATGCATAGACCGGAATCAGCGCATAAGAAACTGTTCCATCTTCTGTCACTGTAACTTTCACGGCTGCGGATCTGTCAATATTCTGTCCGAAAATAAAATTACCCAGACTGTAAAAAACAGGTTTTCTGTCAATATATTCGATTCCTTCCAGACAGTGGGTGTGCGCTCCGACAACCAGATCTGCACCTGCATCCATGCACTGTTTTGCCAGTTCACGCTGCACGGCATTCGGCTGTTCGCTGTACTCTGTCCCCCAGTGTGGAAATACCGTCACAAAATCACAGGTCTGTTTTGCTTCTTTGATCACTTCGATCAGTGCTGTGGCATCATAACAGGTAAACATTCCCGGCGCAGCACTCTCGATCTTCCAATCAGCAGACGGTACCACGCGCGATACAGCGATAAATCCATATTTTTTTCCATTTACTTCCATAATCTGCACCTCTTTTGCACGCTCCACCGAATCTCCGGCACCACCGTACAGGATTCCTGCTCCGTCTAATGCACTGAAAGTGTCTGACAGCGCCGCTCTTCCATAATCTAAGGTGTGATTGTTTGCAAGTGATACAATATCCACACCCATTTCATTTAATGCCTTTACATAGGAAGGACTGCACCGGAATGTGAACTGCTTGTCTGCCATCGGTTCCCCGCGGTCACTAAATGGAAACTCGTTGTTTACCATCAGGATATCGGCTGCCTTTAACTGTTCTAACAGTTCCGGTGAGACGACACGCTCGATCCCGCCGGCATCATAGGATGCCTTGAAAGCATTTGCAAAAAGAACATCACCTGTCAGGATGATGGTTGTATCGCCGGAGTCTTTTTGATTATCCTTGTTTGCTGTTTCATCTGATGCACTCCCAGTTCCAGCTGCTGTGGCTGCATCATCTGATATGCTTCCATTTTCACCTGCTGTGACTGCATTCTCTGACATGCTTCCGTCTTCACCTGCCGTTTCTGCACCATCCGTCGATATTCCACTTCCATCCGCTGTGGCTTCCCCATCTAGAGTGGCTTCCGCGTCAGACATCTCCGCCTGCTCCTCTTCTGCCGTCGCCCCCGGCGCAGACGCCGGTTTTGCCTGGCCGCCGGTTAAAATTGCCGCTGCGATCACGCCCGCCACAGTCAGTATGGAAAGTACATAAAGTACGATTCTGATTGTTTTATTCATAGATCCCCCATTTTTGCATTGTTTTGTTTTTCTTTGGTCTGAGAAACACTACAAAAATGACGCCGATGTACAACGATTGTACGCCGACGTCATTTTTATCATAATGATTTGCACCTTAATTGTCAACTGACACAGGATCTTAGTCTACTCAAAATCCACTTCAATACTTCCCATGCCACAGTCAAGTTCCATATTTTTCTCTGCCCCTTCATTTTTGACTTCTTTATCTCCGCTGATGTTTGAGTAAGTTTCACCATCCACATCAATCGAACCAAGTCCGCAGGAAAGTTTGTAGTTATACTCTTTTTCCTCGCCGTTTAAATCGAGTGTCATGCTTCCCATGCCGCAGTCTGCTTTCAGGTTCCCCTCAACACTTCCCTCCATGGAAAAATTGCCAACCCCACAGTCTAACGCAACATCACCATAAACTACACCGTCTGTAATCTCCACATTTCCAACGCCTACGGATACATCCATCTTTCCGTATACCTGAAACTGCTCTGCTTCAAAATTACCAGCACCGACATCCACGATCAGTCTGTTACAAGTGCTGTCAAAATCTTTCCAGCTCATGTCTGCAGCACCGATATCAAAATTCAGCTCATCAAAAGAACTTCCCTTGGGCAGATACAGAATGATCTGCGGCGATCTTTTATAATAGTGTTTTTTTGCATCGTATTTAATTTTTAATGTATCACCATCTAATCTGCAGGAATAATATTTCTCCTTACCGTGTTTTAATACAGCGCGGATCTTCGTACTGTCATCCGGTTCTTTGACTGTAATTTCCGCTGCATCAATATCCAATTTGATATTTCGAATGGAAGAGACATCAAAGCTGCTGTCTGCTCCACCTGCAGGTACCTCAGTAGAAAACTCCATATCACCGATATCTGTTATCATATCATCGTCATCACTATCATCGTCATCGCTATCATCGTCATCTTCATCAAAATCATCCATATCATCATCTTCTTCGTCATCTCCATCAGCACTGCTATAATAAAGTCCCACCGGACCAATATGCCAGTTTCCATACCGGAGTTCTCCATTCTTTGCCATACGCCATACAGAAGCCCCCATCGCAGTACTGACACCGCAGAAGATCAGTCCTGCACCAAGCAATGACACTGCAATGATTAACATAATTTTTGTGAATTTTTTCATGCTGCCACCCCACTTTCTTTCTTCTTTTCAAACGGTTTTTTACACAAACCGATGATTCCCCTGACTGCCCATGGAAGGAATACGCCAGACACCCACACGACCAGAAGTACTGCAAGGATTCCAAGTCCCAATACCAAAAGTCCTGCTCCGGTCAGTCCAAGTCCGACAGCCACTCCACCGGTAAATAAAGTGCTGCATCCAAAACCAATCAAAAGGAAACCTGCAAACACAAGTGATGCCATCACTGCAACCACTGCAACCGCAATGCCAAACAAAGTCGCAACAACCGCAAGAAGAAGTGATGCCACGACCAAAAGCAATGTCAGCCAGAACGGTGATGTAAGAACTACCACTACGATTGCTGCTGCACTCCATCCACCTTTCTTTTCTTTTGGCACCTCTTCGCTTTTCACAAACATATCATCGTTCTTATTCCACTCCGGATTTTGATCCGCCGGCATGCCATAAAATCCATTCTCTTTTTCCATGCCAAGATTCTTTTTGATGCTCTGGGCAACCTTCTCCGGTGACTCAAGCTCCGCTATCACAGATTCTTCATTTTCCTCGCCCGCATCTTCAAAATAACTGCGGTAAAACGCAAGCGCATCCGCTTTTTCTTCTTCTGATATTCCATCCAGAAGCTGTTCTAACTGTTTTAAAAATTCTTCTCTTTTCATAACCTCTAAAGCTCCTCTCCTGAAAATAATGCTGATATTTTCATGGAATAATCTTCCCATTCTCTCCGGTATTCAACTAACTTATCCTGCCCCGGTTCCGTGATCTTATAATAACGCCTGTTCCTGCCTCCGCACTCTCTGTCATATACCTCAAGGCATCCGTCTTTCTGCAGTCTCCTGAGCACCGGATACAAAGTGGACTCTGATACATCAATGGCTTTTCGTACATCCTGTGTGATCTTATAGCCATAGGTGCCTTCCTCCTCTTTCGACACAACAGCTAACACGATCGCGTCTAAGAGAGCGGCTCCTGTATTAAATACCATACGCTCATCTCCTTTTCTTTATAATATTCTATCTGTTTTAATATTATTTTCTTATTAATACTATATTTCGTATAATATAATTTGTCAACATTTATTTTATGGAAAATATTATTAAAGAATTCTAAAGATTACAAGATATTGAGATTTCATTGAATTTATATGAAACAAATAAAGCAATAAAAATACCGGCCTCCAATCGTTAGATTTTTAGGTCTAACTTTTGGGGTCGGTACACTTTTCGATATCATATCTCTTTTTTCATATACAAAAAATTATAACTGCCTTACTATTTCGCACCAAACAGATACACGCCGCGCTCTGTCACACGGATCTCCGGTATTACCGTAAGTGCCATAAAGGAAAGCGTGATAAATGGATCGATGTCCTCGGAAATGCCAAGTTTCTTTGCTTCCTCCAACATGTCCGCCACTTTTTCCGTGATCTCATCACAGGATTTTTCGCTCATCAGACCGCAGATTGGAAGCGGAAGCACATCCACGACTTTTCCACCGGAAGCGATAACATATCCGCCCTGATTTTCTTCCACACCTTTGATTGCTGCAAGGATATCCTCATCATTATCGCCCGCAACGATCAGGTTATGGGAATCATGTGCAACGGAAGTCGCCACTGCGCCGCCTTTGACGCCAAACCCTTTCAGCGGCGCAACACCGATCTCCCCTGTCTTTCCATGACGCTCTACCACGCAGATCTTGTTGTATACACCATCCGGTTTGAAATATCCGTTTTCTGCCGGCACTTCCTCCACCAGATGCGTGGTCACGATCTGGTGCGGGTTCATCTGTATCACATCCGTTTTTCCATCACAGGAAAGCCTGATTTTCTCTTTGGTGACCTCTCCCACATGAACGGTATGAAGCAGCTCATCCGGAACCGGAACGGAATAATCTTTCGCATAATCTTCCTCTGTCAGAATACGTCCGTCCTTCATGACATCAAGCGGTCTGACCTGCTCTAAATCATCTAAAAATACGATGTCTGCACGGTAACCCGCACCGATCGCGCCATAATTTTTCAATCCATAAAACTCTGCCGCCTGATAACTTCCCATCTTATAGGCTTTTGCAACCGGCACGCCAAGTGCAATCGCCTTGCGGATGCAGGTACTGATATGTCCCTCTTTGCGGATCTCCTCCACATGCTTGTCATCCGTACAGAAAGCACAGCGGTCTAAGCATACACCTGCATCTAACATTGTTTTGATCAGTGTCTCTAAATTCTTTGCACCACTTCCCTCGCGCACATAGATATGCAGTCCGGCACGGAGTTTATCGAGCACTTCCTCAGCGGTAGAACACTCATGATCGTTTTCCACACCGGCAAGACGGTATGCCTGCACTTCTTTTCCTCGGATTCCAGGCGCATGCCCATCAATATGTTTCTTGGCAAACAGCTCTAACTTGTCTGCCATTCTCTTTTCACCCTCACAGCACTCCATAAAACGCATGGTCTCACCGAGTCCAAGTACTCTTGCATTATCCACATATTTCATCATGTCAGAGGCAAGAAATTCACCACAGCCGTTTGTCTCCACATCCGTTGCAGGAACTGCGGAAGGCACCATAAAAAATACGTTTACCAGAAGTTTTGCAGCACATTTTAAGAAATAGTCCATTCCTTTTGTTCCGCTGACATTCACGATCTCGTGCGGATCGGCAATGATCGTCGTTGTTCCCGCCTTCGCAAGGACTTTGGCAAGTTCTCCCGGTGCTGCCATACAGGATTCAATATGCATATGCGCATCGATAAAGCCCGGCACCAGATATTTCCCGGTACAGTCGATTTCTTCTTTTCCCTCGTATTCACCTACGCCTACGATCGTGTCCCCGCAGATCGCAACATCCGCTTTTAACACTTCCTCCGTAAAGACATTCAGCACATTTCCGTTTTTCAATACGAGATCTGCTTTTTCGCGTCCATTTGCACAGTCTAACTTTCTTTTTCTCTCTAACATACGCTTCCTCTTTTCGTTATATATTTATTATGAAAATAACTTTTTAAAGAAATCTCCCACAGAAGAAATGATCGATTTAAAAAATCCACCGACAGCCGCTGCTATACCGCTATTTGAACTTCCATCTCCGTTTTTAAACGAATTGTACAAAGACTCCGCATAATCCACAAGTCCGTTTAAATCAATTCCGAGTGAATTGATCTTCTTGATCAGATCTATGATCTGCTGACGCTCATCATCCGATAACGTCACACCATATTTTTCACACGCCTCATCGATTGCACCGTTGATCCCGGCATCATCCGTCAGGTCATCTTTTGCAATCAGAGCCTTGATATACGCAATAAACTCTTCCACTTCTGCGTCGGAGACACCTTTTAAGGAATCTTCTAACTGACCGGTCAGCACAAGTTCATTGAGTGCCGTATCAACTACCGAATCACTGATCTCTTTTCCTGTCATCTCCTGATATGCTTTTAATACGCCTACTAAAGCCGCCGTTCCGGAAATTGGAGTTGGTCCTGCTACAATAATATCTGCATCTGTTACCCCTGCAGTAGTCAGCGCATTTTTATACATACCAACGGTACAATAATTAATATTTGTTGTGGAAATGTTTAATCCGCTTCCCTTATCCCTCTGTACGATCACAACAGAAGAAAGCGATCTTGTTCCAATCTGCGAGGATGAAATATAGGAATCTAAATACTGGTGTTCCTCTGCATTTGTCACATAGACCACATCATAATTTGACAGATTTGCCGCATCAATGCCCATAATAGAAAGAATCGTCGCTCTTTGAGAATCATTAAGATCTGCTCCAAGCGCAAGGTACGGTTTATCACTTGCCTTGATTGTGACATTATCGCTGTCCTCGTTTTGCACAATCGTTCCGTTGATATCCTGTGACGCCTGGTCTGATGTCGCATTTCCATCCTGCTGTGGCGTCTGATCCGACGATATATTTCCATCCTGCTGTGCATCAGAATTGTTTGTCTGAGCCGAATCATCCAAATACTGAATGGAACCTTCCAGATCGTCACTATCTGCATTCTGCGCAGAATCCTCTGCCGAAGTTTCTGCTGCATTCTGCACATCATCTGTCTGATCTGCCGTCGCTGCAACTGCCCCTGCCTGTGCTGCCTGCACACCCACACCGGAGGAAACAGACATCGCTGCTGCAAGTATCACACATAATATTTTAACTACTTTTTTGTTTCTCATAATAATCCTCACTAACACTGTCCATCCCTGCTTTATATTTTATGCAGGCAAACCTATCTTATCTTTTATTCCTGCGCAATTCTGACACTCATCCATGCACAGATATCCGCATAAACCTGATCGCGGTCTGTCTCATTTAATATCTCATGACGGTCTGTCTCATACAAACGGTAGGTCAGATCATCCACACCCGCATCTTTGTACATATGATAAACTTTTTTTACCCCTTCACCGAGGTCACCAACCGGGTCATCTGCCCCGGAAACCATGAAAACCGGCAGATCTTTCGGCACTTTTTTTATATTATCCATCTGATTGTCAAAATATACCGCTTCCATCAGCCCATAGTACCCGTTTAATGTAAACAGAAACGTGCAGCGTGGATCACTGTAATATTTTTTGACATGCTCCACATCCTTTGTCAGCCAGCTGTTGGTATAATCTTTTCCATAAAGGTCAAATTTGTGGTATGGCTTGCTGTAGGAAAGTTTCTGCACCAGTTTACTTCTGTAATTCCAGCCACGGAAAAAGGCTAAAAATTTACACAGCGTCATACCAAATTTCATGGTGCCATCCGGCACACACCCAGTTCCCATAATGACCGCTCCACTTAAATTTTCACCATGCAGACACAGATATTTTCGCAGCATATAAGAACCCATGCTGTGTCCCATCATAAAATACGGTATCCCCGGATTCTCTCCCTGAACTGTTGTTCGCAGGCTATGCATATCCGCAACAAGCGTATCACTCGGATTTTCTGCAAAATATCCCCACTCTGTTTCATCTTTTACCGAAGCGCCATGCCCTAAATGATCGTGGCCAACAACCATAAATCCGCGCTCTGTCAGGTACTCTGCGAACTCATGATATCTTTCAATATATTCGATCATGCCGTGCGTGATCTGTAAAATTGCCTTATACTTTCCATCCTCCGGCATCCATTTTACCGCATGGATCTTTGTCGTTCCATTCGCAGATAAATACGTCATCTGTTCTTCTTTTGCCATATAAGTTCTTCCCTCATTTCTATACTGCTCTTTACTATGCCGCTGACTGTTTTGCATGCAGATATTTCATTACAGATTACTTACTCCATATCCAAAAGTGCTTTACATCCATTATAGATCTTTTCCAATTCATCCTCAGCAGATTTTTTTGCATTGATTTCTTCACGCAGTGCTGTAACCTGCACTTTTGCCTCATCCCCGAGTTTTAAGAAATCCTCCCCGGCCTGTTTTATAAAATCCGCAGCCGGTACTGCGTTGCCGGACATGTGCTCCCTTAAAGAAGTCTGTCCATTTTCATATATGGAAAGTTTCTGTGCACTGTCACTGTACAGTTTCATTACCATCGATGTAATACCCGCCTGCATTTCATTGATCTGTGCAGTCTGTTCTTTGATTTCTTTTTGCGCCTCTTCCATCGCGTCGATCTGTTCTGATAATGCCTTTAGTCTTTCTTCATACCGCTGTGCCACATTTTTGATCTCCTCCGCAGCATGAAGGAATTTTTCTCCATTCTCTCCCATTCTTGCTGCTTCGATTGCCGCATTCAATGCAAGCACTCCCATATTTTTTGCATCATCTTCCAGTTCAGCTGTCACATTTCCAAGACCATCCTGCTCTTTCGAAGCACGGTAAAGACTTTCTTCTAACTGTGCACACGGTTCTTTTAACGCCTTGTGCTGTTCAAAAACTTCTTTGATCTTTTCATTCTGCTCTGCCACCTGTCCAATAAAAATGGAATGATTTGCCTCAAAAGATTCCACAGCATTATGTACTTCAACGAATGTACTGTACAGTTCTTTTCCTGTTCTGCAGCTCTCTTCTGCCAGTTCACCCACACATTCTAACTTTTCCTCAAGAATTTCTATATTTTCTTCCATCTGGACACGGGATGCTGTCATCTGCACAGAATCTTCTTTTAATTCATCACTGTATTCTGCAATCTGTTTCTTGATCGTATAGAGTTCGTCCTGCAGTGCCTTCTCTTTCTTTCCACCAAACATATATGTCCTCCATTTACTGATAATTCTTTATCACAATCTGTATGCTTTCATTTCCCTGATACCTGTTTATCTCGGGATAATATACCACAGACATCCGGATTCCATTTGTCCTGCCAAGGAATGCCTGCTGCACTTCATTTTCCCCATATTTTCTTCCATAATATTCCCGGAATTCCTCCACATCTCCAAAATAAACAGCAGATATGGATTTTCCACGTTCAGTCTTAAGTGTCAGTTTTAATACATTCTGATTTTTCCCGACTACCACCGCACGATCGATTCCAAGATTCTTATCCGCAAACTGAGGTTTTACATTTGCTTTCCCGAATGGTTCTAACAACAACAGTTCATTTACCAGCGGAATGTCCGGATAATCGACGGGCATGGGAATATCTATTTTTATCTTAGGAATAAAATCTTCTTCTGTCAAGCCACAGCAGGCATTTATTTTCTCCCTGAAAATCTCTACATTTGCTTCCGGCAGGGAAAGTCCTGCTGCCATCGGATGACCGCCAAATTTTGTAAATAATTCCTGACATTTGCACAGTTCCTCATACATCGAATATGCCTCGATTGAGCGCCCGGAGCCTTTAACCCCATCCTCACTCTTTGTCAGCACAAAAGTCGGTTTATGACACGCCTCCCGGATTCTTCCTGCAATGATTCCTGCAAGACTTTCATGCACATCCGGCAGATAGACAACCAGGACTTTTTCACCCGTATTTCCCTCTTCCACCTGCTGCATGGCAAGTTCTACGCCCTCTGCAGTCATGTCTTTTCGCTGCGCATTCAGATCGACCAGTTCCGCTGCGATCTCCGATGCTTTTTTTACGTCCTCCTGCAGGAAAAGATTTAAGGCAATTTTCGCTGTCTCTAATCGTCCGCTTGCATTGATGCATGGTCCTAACACAAATCCGAAATGATAGGAACTGATCTGTTCCGGCTCTAATTTATTCTGTAAAATCAATGCGCGCATCCCCGGATTCATGGTCGTATGGATCCGCTTTAATCCTTCCCTTACCAGGATTCTGTTCTCATCCGTCAGATCCATCACATCCCCGACCGTCGCAAATGCCACATTTTCCAAAAAATCGTAGGACTCCTCCACCGCAATGTCACATTTTTCATAGAGGATCTGTATCACTTTCCAGGCAACTGCAGCACCGCAGAGATTTTTATACGGATATGTACACTCCATCTGCTTTGGATTTACAATGGCATCCGCCTCACTTCTTTTATAATGGCGTTCTCCCCTCTCCTCCGTATATGGTATTTCATGATGGTCTGTGACAAGAACTGTCATTCCAAGACTTTTAGCGTGCGCGATCTCGCCTATCGCTGCAATTCCATTATCACAGGTAATGATCGTATCAATTCCCGCCTCATCTGCCTGCTCAATCAGATGATCGTTGATTCCGTAACCATCTTTCATCCGGTCCGGTATCTGAAAATCCACACTGCCACCGCAGCGTGTGATTCCTTTGTACAGAATATAAGTCGACATTACCCCATCAATATCGTAGTCGCCTATGACCCTGATCTTTTTCTGTTCACTGATCTTCTGCACCAATATATCCGTCAACCGGTCCGAATCCAAAAGTAAATGAGGATCGTAAAGTTCCCCAATTCCGCCTTTTAAGTATCTTGCGATTGCCTCATCCCCCATAACCTCACGATTCCGGATCAGCCTTGCCGTAACCGGACTTATCCCAAAACGTTTTGCAATTCCTGCAAAATCAGCGCCTTTATTTATTACAAACCATTTTTCCATATATTACCTCAAGCAATGTCAGCCCGCATGCCGGTGCCGTGTATCCTGCTCTTTCCCTGTTTTTTGCCTCTAAGATCTCTGACACATCCTCCGGAGTTCTTCTTCCATCTCCGATCTCGATCAGTGTACCGGTTAAAATGCGCACCATATTCTGTAAAAATCCATTTCCGGTATAATAGATCTGTATCTCTCCCGGCAGTTCTTTGATCTGTATCCGGGAAATCGTCCGAACCGTGGATTTCTTCATTTTTTTATTGCCGCAGAATGATTTAAAATCATGTGTTCCACACAGGTACTCTGCCGCTTTTCTCATGCGGTTTACATCAAGCGGTTCCGTATAATCATAAACATATCTGCGCTCGAATACCTCCGGTATTTTTCCTGTATGGATCCGGTAAAGATAGGTCTTTTCCACTGCCTGATATCTGCTGTGGAAACGCTCATCCACTCTCTTTACTTCACAGACCGCAATATCTTCCGGAAGGTACTGATTCAGATAAAATAAAATTTTATCCTCATCCCATTCCTCTCTCAGATGAAAATTAGCCGTCTGTCCTTTTGCATGCACGCCTGCATCTGTTCTGCCGGAACCGGTAACTTCCACCTGGTATCCTGCCATTTTGCTCAAAACATCCTGTAACTTTCCCTGTATCGTAAGTTCCGCCGGAAGCACCTGCCACCCGCGGTAACGTGTTCCGTCATATTGTAAGATCATTTTATAATTTGCCATATATCTCTGTTACCTTATATCTGATTTTCGGAAAAAATAATGCCACAGATAGTTTTCCTGTGGCAGTACATCAATTATAATTATTATACCTCTGTTTTCGTTAATTGACAAATCATAAACCACATTTTTCCTTCCATTATTTTATAATTCACACAAACAATTTAAACACACCTTTTGACAGACTGCATCATATAATAGAATGAATGAATCTACGAGGTTTTTCATGTCAGATATTGCCTATACACAAAATAATACCGATCAGGGTGAGTTAAAGATCCAGGTAACGGCAAGAAGAAGTAACCGTCCGATCACAAACGCCCGTGTAGCGATCTCCTATTCCGGTGATCCGGACAGTATCGTTGAGGAGGTGAATACAGATGCATCCGGTATGTCCGAACAAATTACGCTTCCTGCGCCTCCGCTTGAATTCTCAATGGAGCCAGGCGAAGAGCAGCCGTTCTCGCAATATAGTATTCAGGTCGATGCTGAAGGATTCCGCCCGTTTACTGTGTCGGGAATTGAACTGTTTTCGAAGCAGCTGTCGCTTCAGGAAGTACGAATGGATGAGGTGGATGCACCGGGGAACCCGGTAGACACGATCGTGATCCCGGTCAATACCCTCTGGGGCGATTTTCCACCGAAAATCGCAGAGTCTGAGATCAA
>ENA-OPMG01001158-OPMG01001158.1-human-gut-metagenome-genome-assembly--contig:-NODE-1158-length-17247-cov-2.222022_pt1 | contig 17247 bp, 16 predicted proteins | sample MGYA00241522_ERZ501741 | MGnify/ENA primary metagenome ERZ501741 (study PRJEB25962, sample SAMEA2042616) | human gut metagenome | biome: human gut; feature: human-associated habitat; material: faeces...
GGAACCATCACAACCGTCACAATTGTCAGCCACACGTTCGTGTAGAGCATCAGTCCGAGGGTTCCGACTACAGTGATCACGCTGGAAATGATCTGCAGCACGGTGTTGTTCAACATATCTCCGACCGCATCCAGGTCGTTCGTATAACGGCTCATCAGGTCGCCGTGGTTGTTCGTATCATAAAACCGAACCGGCAAATGCTGCATTTTCACAAATAAATCGTTTCGGATTTTTTCCAGTGCACCCTGGGAAACGCCGATCATAATCCGCTGCTGCAGATACTGTGCTGTGACACCGATGATATAAATTCCTGCCATGGTCAGAAGCGAATGCAGAAGCTTCTGCGCACTGCTGCCCTCCCCGGTCAATCCGTTGATGATCGGACGCAGCATATAGGAGCCTGCAAGGTTCGCAATCGTCCCGGCAATGACACAGAAAAAGACGAAAATCAGCCGTCCCTTATCTTCAGAAAGATATCCCATCAGACGCACAATCGCTTTTTTGGTATTCTGCGGCTTTTTGACTTTCATTTTTCCACCGCCAGGACCAGGTCTTGGACCTCCCGGGCCTCCGGGACCGCCGAATCCTTCAGGCCTCTTTGCGCTGCTCTTGCTGTATTTGGCAATCAGTCTTTTCTTTCTCTGCTCGTCCATTATGCGATCACCTCCTTTTTCATCTGGGAGTCGTAAATTTCCTGATAGGCTTTACAGGTTTCCAGAAGGGCTTCATGTTTGCCAAGCCCGACGATTTTTCCCCCGTCCATCACGATGATCTGATCCGCTTCCATCACGGAGCCGATCCGCTGTGCGATAATCAGCTTTGTTGTCTCCTTCAGCGTCGTGGAAAAAGCTTCCCGAATCCTTGCTTCTGTCGCTGTATCCACCGCACTCGTGGAGTCATCCAGAATCAATATTTTCGGACGTTTTAAAAGTGCCCGCGCGATACACAGTCTCTGCTTCTGACCGCCGGAAAGACTCGTTCCCTGTTGTGTTACAAGAGTGTCAAATCCATCTGCTGAAGTACTGATAAATTCTATAGCCTGTGCGATAGAAGCTGCATTTGCAATGTCATTGTCAGTTGCGTTTTCACGGCCCCACTGGATGTTCTCTTTAATAGTGCTCTGGAATATTTCACTTTTCTGCAGAGCGACAGATATACGCTCACGCAGATTCTTAAGGTTATATTCCCTTACATCAATATCATCAACAAGCACGCTTCCTTCGCATACATCATAGAATCTTGGAATCAGGTTAATAAGACTTGTTTTACCACAGCCGGTTTCACCAAGAATACCGATAGTTTCGCTGGGATTGATAACAAGATTAATATTATCAAGAATCTTCTTATCGCCAGTTAATGGATATGCAAATGTTACATTTTTAAATTCAATCTTACCTTTAACTGAAGGTTTTCCGTCAAATGAACCGTTTTTGATAGAAGGCTCGCAGGCAAGCACCTCATTAATTCGTCTGCCTGAAGCAATACCTCTTGAAGCAGTCTGGAACATATTAGTCATTCTCATAACCGCATTAAGTGACTGCGTGACATATGTAATTGCTGCCATGACATTACCTGGTGTAACAGAACCGCTGGAAACCTGAATACCACCGACCTTGATAACTGCAACTACAGACAGGTTGAGAATAATATTCATAATTGGCTGCATATATGAGAAAATCATCAGCACATTAAGCTGAGTATTTACAAGGTCGTCATTGGATTTTCCGAACCGCTCTTTTTCGTAATCTTCTTTAACATATGCTTTGACAACACGGAAGCCTGATACATTTTCCTGCATCACATTATTAACATTGTCGAGCTTCTGCTGAAGCCTGGAAAAAAGTGGATTAGCTTTAGAAAGAAAATATATAACACATATAATTACAAGCGGCAGGGCGCACGCGATTACTGCACCAAAGCTTAGGTTAAGGGATAACATGCATATTATGCCGCCAGCAAAAAGCATGAATGTCCTTATAAAACCACGCATGCTCATCTGGATAAAATTCTGTAACTGCGTTATATCGTTGGTAACTCTTGTGATAAGTGAACCTGTAGAGAATTTGTCAGTCTGTTCGAATGAGAATGACATAATCTTTTTGAATGCGTCTTTTCTTAGATCATTACCGAAATTCTGTGATGCAATATTAGAACACACACCACATAAGATACCAGATAATCCGCCAAGAATTACGAATATTATCATCTTGAGTCCTTCAGTAAGCACAAGATTAAGATTACCAACTCCATTATTAGATAGACCTAAAACACCTTCATCCACGATGGTGCTCATTAAACGAGGCTGAACGAGGTCCGCAAGAACCTCGCCCACCATGAATAAAGGTGCAAGAATGGCAAAAAGCCAGTATTTTTTAAGATATTTCAGCATATAAAACTCCCTGTCTTTAAACTAATTATTCAAAAACCTTCCTTATGCTGTCGTAATGAAGAAATTCTCCCCTGTCAGCGATAACCTTGATTTCGTCTGCTGTAGCAAATCTGAAACCGGCAGTTTCTTCTGTCTGTAAATGTATATCTGCTTCTGTAATATCCATGTTAAACTTATAGATATCAACAAAATAATTATCCTTTTCTTCAGGATTATCTCTTCTGTAAGAAAATTCAAAGCCGCCATCAGCCTGTGATACATCAACACCGGTTTCTTCTAATACTTCACGGCAGACAGCCTGAAAAGATGTCTCTCCAGCCTGGCATGCACCGCCTGAGACTTCCCAGTGCCCCGGTGCCCATGCTTTAGTTAAGACTCTCTGTGTTATTAAAAATGTATTATCAGGTCTTTTGATTATGCCAAGAACAGTCAGGTGATAGTCCCCATCTTTCATGTTCCAGTCATTACGTTTCATAGTACGGCCTGTAAGTTGTTTATCGACATCATAGATATCCCATATCTCGCCCATTATTAATCGTCTCCTGTTAAACTAATTATCTTTATGTTCTTTAAGATATTCAAGTACGCTGTGTACAGCAACATTTCCTTCACCAACAGCCTTGGCATACTGATAAGGTCTGCCTGTACAGTCACCTGCTGCATATACACCATCAATGTTAGTCATCTGAGTTCTGTCAACAATAATATGTCCACCAGCCATATCAAGTCCTGATAATAATACACCCGGATTGATAGAATCCTTTAAGAAGAAAGCTCCGCTTACAGGGATAGCTTCTCCCTTGAAAGTTACTGAAGCAACCTTCTTATCTCCGTCAACACTTGCAGGAAGTCCGTTAAAATGCGTTATGTTATCATATTGTAACGTGGTTTCCTTATAAGGTGTGAAAAGATATATATGATTAGCAAGTCCTGCTAAAAATGTTACTTCATCCTCGAATTTAGGTGATGCACATATAACAGCAATATCCTTATTCTTATATAATGCTCCATCACATGTAGCACAATAACTTACGCCACAACCTAAAAGCCTTGCTTCACCTTCAATCTCTCTTGTTGTTGTCATACCAACAGTCATTATGACAGCTTTGGCTTCATATATCTCATTATCAGCACCGGCTGCAAAATAACCGCCGCAGTCATATATGGAATTAACCTGTGACTCTGTTATAGTAATGCCACAGTCGTCAATCTGCTTTAAGAACACAGACTGCATTTCGCTTCCTGTAACAGCAGGAAGTCCAGGATAATTCATGATTTTCTCGGCTTTCTCTATCTTAGTGCTTAGTGCTCTTGAACCAAACCATATAAAGTTAAGATTTCTTGCTTTAGCAGTGAGTGCAGCAGATATTCCAGCAGGTCCGCTGCCGATTATCATAAGGTCATACATATTACATAGCCTCCTTATTATGTTGACTTATAAACTAGTATTAATTAAAGGAAACGGCTTATACGCTCTTTCATCTGCTCTTCGCCCATGATATGAACGATAGTCCATAAATCAGGTGTATTAGCTCTGCCGGTTACAGCAATTCTTACAACCTCTGCAACGTCTGATACATTACCCTTGAAGTTCTCCGGATTAGCCTTGTAAGCCTTCATATCAGAAGCATAGCCGTTCTTGTCAGCTATTTCCTTAAGCTTGTTAAACCACATGCTGTTATCATCATTATGGTCATAAGCTGCAAGGTAATCATTAAGAATAGCCTTAACCTCGTCATCAACTAATCTGAATTCATCTCTTTCACTAGACTCGCCATCAAAGAAGAAGCTGATAAGTTCAAATATCTGCTTAGCATACATGAAGTCTTTTCTTCTTCTCTTAGCACCAACACCCATGTAAAGTCTTAATATAGCAAGTAACTTCTCTTTGTCAGCAAACCATACCTTTTCCATCTCAGGTTCATTCTCTAATGCCCAGTTGTGAAGGAATTCATATAAATCATCCTCTGATAACTTGGAAAGCTCATTCTTACAGATGTTATGAAGCTTTTCTTTATCAAATAAGGCACCTGAAACACTCATCTTATCTACTGAGAATGGGAATTCATTGATATCCTTGTCAGGGAACTTCTCATGCCATTCCTCAAAGTTAGAGTTAAGGAGTGTAAGAAGATAGACCTTCATTGTGTATGGATGATATCCGTCTTTTCTGTAGTAATCAAGTGAAAGCTCCGGATCTTTTCTCTTAGATAACTTTCTCTTTCCACCTGTTTCCTCATCAAACTTCATAAGATGTGCTGTATGTGCGTATTTTGGCATCTTAAAGCCTAATACATGGAATAATTCATAGTGGATAGGAACAGAAGCAAGCCATTCACCGCCACGTACAACTGTAGTAGTTCTCATAAAGTGGTCATCAATTGCGTGTGCAAAATGATATGTTGGAATACCATCTTTCTTAAGAAGAACTACATCATGGATATTCTCTGGAAGCTTAATCTCTCCCTTAATGCTGTCTGTAAATGTGATTTCATTCTCAGGACTTCCCTGTGAACGAAGTCTAAGCACATAAGGCTTTCCTGCCTTAAGATTTTCCTCGATAGTCTCTAAAGAAAGGTCACGGCATACAGCATATTTGCCATAATATCCAGTAAGAACCTTATCAGTCTCCTGCTGTAATCTTACAGCCTCAAGCTCTTCCTCTGTACAGAAGCAAGGGTAAGCAAGACCTTTAAGTACAAGCTCCTTTGCAAATGTATGATAGATATCAACTCTCTGTGTTTGATAATATGGTCCGTATGCATTAACCGGGTCAGAATCCGGGAAGCCTGCACCTTCATCAAATTCAATATCAAAATATCTTAAAGAATTGATTACAAGGTCAACAGCACCTTCAACAGTTCTCTTGGCATCAGTATCTTCAATTCTTAAGTAGAATACACCGCCGTTCTTATGTGCAATTCTCTCATCAGCCAAAGCACTGTAGAGATTGCCAAGATGGATAAAGCCTGTAGGGCTTGGACCTAATCTTGTTACTTCTGCCTTATTAGGAAGTTTTCTATATGGGTATTTCTCCTCATAATAATCAGGTGTCTTATCCACATCAGGGAATAAGAGCTCTGCTAATTTCTTACAATCCTGTTCGTTCATTATTAATCTCCTTATATTGCTAAATAAATCTCATAATATTTTACACATTTTGCAGACGCATTTCAACCTTGAAATTAATCTGTGGTAATTCTGGGATTTTTATTGTATTTAAAATGCATATATGCCTGTCTATAGCTCACAATCTCCGATTTCCTCGCTTAGTATGAGTAAATACCGCTATCTACATAGTTTATTACGGTGTGCGAAGTCAAACGCGCTTCGCTTGAACGAGACTTCACACACCGAACTTTTGTATATAGCGGTATTAACTCATACACAGCTCGTCAATAGTCGCTTGTGAGCTATAGACAGGCATATATGCATATAACTATATTGAAAAAGCCTAGAATTAACATATATTAAGTATATTGCGGAATGCGTATGCTACGCCGTCTTTATCGTGGTGGAGGGTTATGTGGTCGGCTATTTGTTTCAGGTGTGGTGCGGCGTTTTCCATTGCTATTCCTACGCCGGCGTATTCTATCATGTCTGTGTCGTTGTCGGCATCGCCGAAAGCGGCTACATTTTCACGGGACAGACCGAGGTATTCTGTTAAGAACTTGACGCCTGATTTCTTGCCGGCGTCTTTATATGATATCTCAAGAAGCTGGCTTATAGAACTTGTCATGTACACTTCGTCAGTTGCATTGCGTATTCTGTCCATTATGTTTTTCTTTAATTCATCGTCGCCGACTACTATGTCAATACTGTCTAATTCATGGCAGTGTTCAAGTATGAAGGATACAATGTCGTCTTTAAGAATTCTTGTTTTCTTTACATAGTTAAGTGAGTGTTCTGTAGCACCGTATTTTTCAGGATGTGCAGTATATTCTGTTGAAGCGAAGGCCTGTCCTTTTATAAATGCTTCATATGTCACAATATCATTCTCTGTGAGTTTAAGAATTGTCTTTACTGATTCCGGTGTAAGAACATAGGATTTAAGGCACTCTTTGCCTGCAATACGGTAGATGGCAGCACCATTGCTTGTTATTGCATATTCAATTCCGGAAACAGATATGACATCTTCAGGCAGCGTGTCAAATGCACGCCCGCTGGCGATACATACATGTACCCCATTGCCTATAGCATCAATTAATGCCTGTCTGTTTACTTCTGATAGATGGCTTTCTGAATTAAGAGTTGTCCTGTCTAAATCAAGAGCCACAAGTTTAATATCTGTATTCATAATAATCACCTTGTTTTCGTACTTTTCATAGAATAGCCATTATAAATAAATAAGGCTGTCCCTTTAAGGACAACCTTATATGTATAGTGATGATATGTCAATATTTTAAGCGGATTTTTTATCATCTTTCGATGGCTTAATCTGCCCCTGAACGATTTCGATAATTTCATCAGATAAGAAATTAAGCTCGTCTGCGTCGTGGCAGGCAATTATAATTAAAGCACCTCTTTCCCTGTGTCTGATAAGTATGTCACGAATCTGCTCTGTACCTGTGTCATCAAGTGCATTGATTGGTTCATCAAGGATAATAATATCGGGATTCTCCATGATGGCAGCAGCAATTCCAAGTCTCTGTTTCATACCAAGTGAGAACTTATGGAAAGTTCTCTTATCATCAGGATCAAGACCAATCTCGGTAAGAGTCTCGCGTATGCGGTTATCATCAATACGCTTGCGGATAGATGCCAGAGTCTTTAGATTCTCAAATCCTGTATAATTACTGATAAATGAAGGATTCTCTATAAGAATTCCTATGCTTGGAGGAAACATTTCATCTTTTCCTAATATTCTGCCATTAATATCAACTGTTCCCGTGACCTTAATCAGACCGGCAATCGCGCGCATAAGCATTGTCTTACCGCTTCCATTCTTTCCCCTGAAACCATATATCTTTCCAGATTCCATTCTAAGGCTGACATCATCAAGAATATCAATGCCTTTAATTTTCTTAGATACATTTTTCAATTCAATATACATACTTACTCCTCCTACAGAAAATCTCTTTTTCTTGAATATATAATTCCAGCAGCCATAATCCCCACATCTATCCCCAGCATTAATAACGCTCCAAAATACCATCTGTCATAAACATGCGGTATTCTGTACATCATCATATAATTATAGAAACCAAACCACTTCATATAACATATGCTGAATATGAATAACAATAGATTAATAATAAATCCAAATACAGAGTTAAACACATATGAAACCAGCAGAATTATAATACATGCAGTAATTAAGCTCAGCGTACACAGAACCATAAGTAAAACAACATTGGTATTGCAGCTTATATCTTCACTTCCAAGTATGAGTTTTATGTTCTCTCTGGCGGTAAAATGCATCCTCAGACTGAACTTATTTCCTAGAACTGCAAAACCACTGACTGCAAATGTTACAATTATCAGAACCATATATACAAGTGCAGCTAATACTGCGATAATATATTTACTGACCCACCAGTACACTGGTGAACGCGAGGCAATCATTATGCTCCTGCTTAACGCACTCCTGTCCGAATTAATATAATACGCAACAATAAAAAGCAGAAATAAAAGGACAAATATCTCAAGCACTGGAATATCCATCGCCAGATTTCTTTCGGGATAGAACTCTTTAGCTCCTTTAAAGAAATCCATAAGGCTGTCGCCTAATGACACCGCTGCTATCCTCCCCTTATTGATTGATTTGTTCATATTAGCAAAGAATATTAAAGCCTGCATTAAAGAATACACTGCAAATGCTATGTATAATTTCCATGCAATATTCCAGAACCTTTTCAGGTCTGCCTTAAATACATTAATAAAACACCTCATTAGTTCTTAAGCATGTCCTTTCTATAAAACCTGAATGTCAGATAACTTACTGCTGCACACACCGCCCAGATAATAACAGGCAGTACTACATTATCAAATACAGATATTCCATATATGTACATGTCCGTCTGATACATCACAAATCTGTCAAACAGCCCTGTTTTACCTATACTTAAAAGTAATACATTAAAATATATTATGATAAAACTCCACACAGCCGAGCGTGTAATCCAGTAAAGCAGACATAAAAGCACATAAACAATCTGAAGTCTTAAGATATCCAGTAATAACATGAGGACTATTACTTCAAATGTATTCTCATATGCCAGTTCATGATAAGGTATCCATGTTTTTGCAAGACTTCCTGTAATATTCCAGTTGCACTTAAATACTGCCCCTTCTCTTAATCCAGCCAGCAATATAATAAGACAATTAACCACTGGAATAAGCAAAGTTATTAATATGCCTCTTTTAATACAGTCTCTCCACATTTTTCCCATTGACTGGTAAAGAACAATTCTATTCAAAGTCATATTTCTTTTAATAATTACAATAGATACAAAAGATACATATATCATCTCGAATAATCCCATGAAAGAAATCGTCTTCCAATCAAATACGGCAAGATAATAATCTGACATGCATGCGTTCACATTCCAGAATACTTTATACATTTTAGAAAGTGTATTAATGAATATGATAACTGGTATCAGATATATCAGTGCAATACACAGCTTTTTCCCCGTTCTGTTTTCCATACATTCACCTCTTATCAAATACAAGCTTTCTTCTATATGGATAGAACGAATATACAAGCGTCATTGTTGATGATTCAATCTTATCAAAATTTTCGTATTTAAGCATTGATGTTGAAAGCATGCTTTTTAATACCAGCTGTCTTTCTTCACCCGGCAAAACATTAATACTCTGCTGTGATGGATTGTCATTATTAATTATTGGAAATGCACCATTACTTGCACACAGTTCTTCAATTACCATGACAAAAGATGGACTATAACTAATAATGTCATCAGTTGTATTTCTTACTGATAATGTAAATACAACAACCCGCTTCTTATCTTTATTCTCTCTTTTAAGATACCTGTCATACTCCGAAGATATCTCCGAAAATTCATCTAATGTATATACCGAGTAATCTATTGGCTTAACTTCCAGACCATTAATATCAACCGGATTATCTTTGGTATAACTTATAACCTCTGCATTAGGATACAGCACATTTATTCTTATAATCATCACCGCACATATTACTATTGCAATAGAGCTTATACATAAAACTATTAATTTACAATGCTTCATTATCTGCTCCTTTCACAAAAAATATGATACCGCTTATAACAGTTATAATTATTGGTTCTAATATATATGCAGCAAGCTGCTTATCAGATAACATATTAGAAGCCAGTAATCTCATCGGATTAAAGTTGTCCATTCCAAACATATTCCTTAACATATTGGAAACAACACCCAAACCATAAAATGTAACGAATGGCATAAGCATCACCAGAAAAGAATTATTAAATATATATGACGAAGCAAGGGCAATTACACAAAATGCTCCTCCATATATAAAGAATTGCACAATATATATAAACGTATATATGAACGTATGTTTCACAAATAATACATTCATAAAAGAAGAACCGTTTCCCATAAAAAGACCATTTTCAATTGGCTTTAACGCAGGAACAAACATCATTGTTGCTATCAGGTTAACAAGTAATGGAATTACGACAATCAATCCTCCAACTACGAAAGTTGTTATGAACTTTGCAATATGTAATCTGTTCTTTGATATTCTGCTGTAATACTGCAATATATACTGACTGTTATTATCTTTTACAAATGTTGAGCAATATGGTAATGCTGCAAGTAATATACATACATATAAATAAACAGTCGCCCATATATCATACCCTATTCCGATTCCCATCCATGAAGTGAATACTGAATGAGGATAACTTGCCACGCTTCCATCATATCCCCCAAGTACATCTATATGAGGTACAACAGTCTGGATAAATGCACCTGCTGCCAATGCCAGACCTATAACAATACTTGCGGCAAACAATTTATTCTTAAATGCTCTTCTAAATTCTATCTTTAATAAAATATTTAATTCATGCATAATTATCCCCTATCTTCTATGTCCAGTTCTATAAGATATCCAGTATAACCGGTAGGCTGGAATATATATCCAAATGAACCTTCAAGATAATACGTCCAGCTATTCACAACAGGAGCTTCAAATCCAATCCACATATCATACTCATCTCCTGGATTAATGTCCATACAGTATGCTATAGAATTATCTTTGCTGCTCGTAAAACGTTCCTCTCTGTCTACAAATAACTGCACTCCAAAAGGATATAATTTTCCATCATCTTTCTTAACAACAAAACCTGAACACATATTAACATTTTTGGAAATATTGCCATTATATTTCATATGTATCTTAATCCACACTATACGACTGTCATCTTCCTTTAAATTACCATCAGTATTAAACACAATCTGTTTCTTAAAATATTTCATAACTTCATCTATATATGTATCATCTATAATTTCTTTCGCATAATTATAATTCCGTGTAGCCACCGCTTCTTTTACCGTAAACTCACAATCATAATATTCAAATGTTTCATTCATCTTTATGAACTTCATCATACTTGTTTTATTGCTCAATGGTCCCCGTTGATACTCTTCTACCGGCTCATTCTCATCATAGGTTGGCTTTTCATTGTATATCTTAGTTACTGCTTCCCCTGCTGAATCAGTTTCATACTCATATCTGTATGCATATGATTTTGTCTCTTCTATTGCTTTAGCATCCTCTATGGACTGCGTTGTACATCCGCACAACGCAGCCATAAGGAAAAAGCATGGTATTGTTTTATATATCTTCATAATCACTACCTCACTTTTTACTGTACAAACATTAGTAAATATTAATTAGTAAATATCAGGATTCCAATATCCTGTAAAATTTGTTCCATACTCATCATCACAATAGTTACATATAGCTTTAATGCAAGCTCTATTATAACCATTTTCATTAACCCAATTAAGCATATCATGTGTTGTATCTTCTGAAAAATAATAAGTATATCCATGTGATGCATCATAAATATTGCCATAAGAAGTTGCAGCACAAACGCTTGCTCGATACGAACCGTCTGTATCAGCCATATCGCATGTCATTCTAACCGATGATGATGTATTTTTTGTTTCTATATCTGTATAATCTACTTCATCAGAAAAGTCAAACCCAAACCCCCACGGATATGATACTTGTCCTGCTTTAACTGCTACTGGTGCAATATTCATTGCAACAATCATAAGCATTGCAACAAAAGCCACTGTATTTTTACTCTTTCCATTTAAAATACCTCCTTGATTAACATTTGTTTGTACAGCTAATTATATAGTATTGCACTATCTTCCCCATTTCAACACCAATGTCGTGAACGACAGCAACTTTGTCGTGAACGACCATGGTGACTATAAGTATAGTTGCAAAAACCGGAACAGAAGGATTAATCCAACTGTTCCGGCTCTATCACCATCTTATTTCACAACAGAACATATTACCTTCTTCATGATAATCACATGTTCCATTATTCTTCTTTACAAGCTTCTTAATAATCTGAGTTCCAAGACCATGTGATTTCTTGTCCTGCTTACTTGTATGAAGCTCTTTATTATCATTTAATACTGACTTCGATATATAATTCTCTACAGTTATAATCATATCATTGCCATTCCATACAGAACGGATTTCTATTTCCCTGTTACACGGTTCTTCTTTAAGTTCAGCCTCTATTGCGTTGTCTAACACATTTCCCATAATTGTGTACAGGTCGTTGCCATGCATAGGCTTTAATGTCTTATGAAGACCTGTCGTTATTATTATATCTTCACTCTTGGCATATTCAATCTTATTATTAATAACCGTATTGAATATCGGATTATCTGTATGAATATATTCCTTGGTTTTCTCAAGACTTATACTGTACTGCTTAAGAAAATCCTTAGCTTCCTCATATCTTTCCTGTGAAAGCAGTCCATATATTATCTGAAGCTGGTTATTCATGTCATGCCTTACAGTTCTTACCTGCTTATCCATTGCCTGTACATTTTTAAGATAATCCTCACCAGACTCTATTACCTCTCTCAAATGTTCAGCCTCCTGTCCCTTGTAGTTTTCCTGATAAAGCCTGACAAGAGTTCTGTAAAATATATATGCAAGTATCAGACATAACACTATAATATTCATAATGAGCATAATGTCGTGTCTGCCATTCGACAGGCCAAGCCTGATTAACAGATACATATTTACACATAATACCACAACATATGCAGCTATATTAATCCTGTCGCTCTTAGTAAAGCTGCCGTTTCTGATTGTTTTAAATGTATTCATAAATGCAATTAATATAAGATATATGATAATTACCGTAAACTCATACATTCCTGTCCTATGAATCAGAATTTCCGCATCCGCAATATATATAATCCCATAATCTATCGCTGCTATAACAATAACAATCAATGCTGCTACTGCAAATGCTGCTTTTGAAATATAGCCTTTCAGCACCTTATATATCTCTCTTACAAGTATTACTCCTATACATATCATTATTGCCATTCTGATATTAACAATATTTAACAATATATCATTCATATGTCTGTCTGTTGTGCCTGTACTGCATATATCCCTTCATAAATGTATCTTTATAGCTTCTTCCAAGCTTGAGAGTTGCACCATCAATCATAATAACCTCATTAGTACTCTGGTTGATTCTTGAAATATACCTGTAATTAATCATATATTTTTTATGAGCCCTTATTATATCCGTACCTGTTATATCCTGTCCGAATTCCATCATATTCTTCCTGATTACATAGGAATTCCCATCAGCCGTATGTACTGTAAGATAATGGTCCTCACTGTGAACATATGTTATATCACCTGAATTAATATTGATAATTCCATCTTTATCATCAAGAACAATCGTCTTTTCATAACCATCAATGGCGATTAGCTTCTTAACGACTCTCTGTACATAAGTCTCATATCTTGACTTTCTGATAAAATAGAACGGAGTATAATCAAATGTATCATATACAACATCTTCATGCGAAGTAACGAATATAATCTTAGTCCTGTATCCTGATTTTCCAATAGCCTCTGCTACCGAGAATCCATCCATAGGCTCCATGTTGATGTCCAGGAGTACTGCTTTATACATTTTATTCTTTAAAGTTTCCAGTAACTGCACGCCTGTGTCATAGTAATCTATGATTACATCATTCCTGCCTGCTTTCATGAACTCATTCTTCAATGAAACTGTCAGCTTGTCTGCCATATTCTTATCATCATCACATATTGCGATTGTATATCCCATATATAAAGCACCTTCTCTATAGTTATTTGCTCATATTCCTAACTTCTTCAAACTTGTCCATAACTTCCTGCGAAGGCTTTCCTGTAGCAAGACTTACAACAATAATAACTACTGTTGCAAATATAAATGCTGGCAACAGTTCATATACAGCAAATATTCCTCCAAGCTTTGCAATACCGAATTTCCATATGAATATCATCGCTCCACCTGCAATCATTCCTGATACAATTCCGTACTTATTAGCTCTCTTCCAGAAAAGTGAGCAGAGAACCACAGGACCGAATGCCGCACCAAAACCTGCCCATGCAAATGAAACAATCTTAAATACTGAGCTTGTTGGATCAAGTGCAAAGAATATTGATATAACTGATATAACAACAACTGTAAGTCTTGCAACAAGCATTGATGTCTTCTTAGACATATTAATATGTAACACCTCAACTGCAAGGTTCTGTGATATTGCTGATGAAGCTGCAAGAAGCTGTGAATCTGCTGTTGACATGGTTGCTGCAAGAATACCTGCAAGGATAATTCCTGCTATAAATGCTGCTACAGGGTTAAATGTTGAAAGATAATGTGATATCTTAACAATAATTGTCTCTGATTCTGAACCTGTAAGGGTATCAATAATACCATTCTTTGAAAGTGTAAGTCCTATTACACCGATTCCAGTTGCAACAATAAGTGATATGAATACCCATACAGTAGCAATTCTTCTTGAAATCTTTAACTTGTTCTCATCTTCAATAGCCATGAATCTTAAAAGGATATGTGGCATACCGAAGTATCCGAGTCCCCATGCAAGTGTTGAAACAATCTTAAAGAATCCATAGTCTCCTGAACTGTTAGTTTCTGCAATATGTGTATGGAACATATCAAGATATCCTGGAAGTGCCTTGGCATTATCAAGTACAGCTCCCATTCCACCAGCCTGCACAATTCCGAATATTACAACGACAGCAAGTGCGAATGTCATAATAATACTCTGTACAAGATCTGATGTACTTGCCGCAAGAAATCCTCCCATTGTACAGTAAAGTACAATAACAACGGCACTGACAATCATTGCTGCATGATAATCAAAACCTAAAAGACTGTTAAACAGCTTTCCGCAGGCAGCAAAGCCTGACGCTGTGTATGGTATAAAGAATATTACAATAAGTGCTGCTGATATTAATGTAATTACATGCTTGTCATCCCCGAATCTCTTAGAAAAATAATCTGGAAGTGTTATTGCCTGATAACCATGTGAATATAATCTTATCTTCTTGGCAACAATAAGCCAGTTAAGGTATGTACCAAGTGCAAGACCAATTGCTGTCCATGTTGCGTCAGCAAGACCTGTAAGGTATGCCAGTCCCGGAACACCCATAAGCAGGTAACTGCTCATGTCTGACGCTTCTGCACTCATTGCAGTAACAACAGGTCCTAACTTTCTTCCACCAAGATAGAAGTCTCCTACATCACTGTTCTTCTTAGAACAGATTACACCTATCCACACTACCATTCCCAGGTAAAGTATAATTGCTGCTAAAATAATAATGTTTGACATAAAATAATCCCTTTTCCTTTCATAAATACACGAATGTACCTATTATAGCATACATTCGGCTTTATAAAAAGCGAAAAGGGATTAATTGTTATTATAAATGTGTTGTTAAATTACTCTGACACGTTCTTGTCATACGGCTTCTGTGCCTCTGATGACTGGGCAGTAGTCTCCTGCTGACTGACAGTTGTCGGCTGTGTCTCTCGAGGATCATTCTTCTGTGTCTGTGCCTCAGTCTCCTGAGGTCTGTCATCATTCGTGACAGCTTCTGTTTCAGCCTGTGTCTGATTGTATTGTGAAACATTATTATTCTGTATATTACTGCTGCCATTCACATTATCTGTCGGGTCTCTATATGCATTATCAGCTATTCTGTTTATATCTTCAACCTTAATATCAGAACTTATATCAAAATCCTCAACTATCTCAACAGTTGTCTTCGCACCACAATTCTCATATATCCACTTGGCATTGGCACATGTCATAAGAATAGAACCATCTGATACATTCTGTCCAATAGCATTGTATGACTTTGGATTAAGATTATTATCACTCTGACTGTAATAAGTTGCCGTACTAAGATACTCAGCATTATCAAGTCTTGAAGAGTATCTGACATAATATATATCTGTAATCTTACGCCATAGAGATTTCTCTGATATAGCCGTCTTGGCAGGAGCAACTTTAGGTCCTAGAGCCACTTTAAAAGCCTTAACAGGAATAGAGAATTCTTTATTATCATCAAGCTGATAAACAACCAACGTATGCTTCACTATGCTTATTCTGATATAATACGACTGGTTCTTTGCAATTGTCTGTGTCTGTGTATCCTTCTCTGATGAATCAGTTTCACCAGTAGTCTCTTCCTGTGATACATTATCAGAATTCTTATTGCTGTTATGCATACTGATAATAGTTCTTAACACAAATAGCAGTCCAAGAACCATTACAACAAGTATAACAAGGTATACGATTGAATTAGTTCCCTTAAACCATCTCTTAATATCAAACTTCTTCGTTCTCTTATAGCCATTAAAATCCATAACTTACCAACCGTGTATATATTAAAAGTGAATTAAATATCTTTGCCCATGTTCTTCTCTTTTAATTCAATAAACTTAAGTATCATATCAATTGCACCATCTATTCCTACAAGTCCACTGTCTATACAGAGATTGTAGCTCTTAGCTTCTCCCCACTTCTTGCTTGAGTAGTAATTGTAATAGCTTGCTCTTCTCTTATCCGTCTTCTGGATAAGATCTGCAGCCTTAGAATCATTAAGTTCATAGATTCTCTTAATTCTCTGTACTCTCTCATCAAGACTTGCCTTGATAAATACACTTACTGCATATGGATTATCTTCCAATGCATAATCAGCACATCTTCCTACAATAACACATGATTCTCTCTCTGCAAGTTTCTTGATAGCATCAAACTGTGCAAGGAAAACCTTGTGATTAATAGGCATATCCACATATGAATTAGTATATCCCAGTGAATATGTATCCATTACAAGAGAATAAAGAAAACTGTTTGTTGGCTTCTCATCATGATGCTCAAACAGCTCCTTGCAGATCCCACTGTCATTGGCTGCGTGCTCCAGCAGCTCTTTATCATAGCATTTGATTCCAAAATATTTAGCAACTTCCTGGCCGATCTGTCTTCCGGCGCTGCCATATTTACGACCGATAGTAATAATAGAACTTGTTGTATTGTTACTCATAACAGCCACATCCTTTCTGCTCAGATTCAGCGAATTTGCAAATATTAACTCCGCTTCCTCTTTAATATAGTTATTATACACTACATTCCACAAGTTTTCCAGCTATTTTCGCAATTTTGTCAGCAATTTAACAAAATATTCCGGAAGTGGGGCTGTAAATTCCATATATTCCCTGGTACGTGGATGAACAAATCCAAGGATCATTGCATGAAGTGCCTGTCCCTCCAGATGATAGAGATTTCTGGATGAACCATACACCGTGTCC
>ENA-OPMG01001164-OPMG01001164.1-human-gut-metagenome-genome-assembly--contig:-NODE-1164-length-17109-cov-2.085200_pt1 | contig 17109 bp, 22 predicted proteins | sample MGYA00241522_ERZ501741 | MGnify/ENA primary metagenome ERZ501741 (study PRJEB25962, sample SAMEA2042616) | human gut metagenome | biome: human gut; feature: human-associated habitat; material: faeces...
TGATTTTTGTACATTTCTACATATCTTTTTAATAAATCAGAGATATCTTTATATATAACCACAAATACAAAACCAACAACTACACCACATAAATAACTCATGTCCTTTGCTGCCAAAAATTGGTATGCTGAATATACACTGATTATCCAAAAAACAGGCCTGAATACAATAGCACTAAATCCATATAAAAACAATTTTCTTTTCTTTGCACTTGAACAATCAATATTTTTTAATTCCCCAGGTTTTATAACACCGGTGCAAAATGTCAAAATACTTTTATCCATTAGATTGTCGACTTCTAGTAAAGAAGACACCACCCAATAACCATCCAGCTTTACAAACGGAATTAGATTAAATACTACAAATCCCAAATTTGCCAAATAATAAAATAGCAATAGAGGAATATAAATATTATGTGCTGCCAACAAAATAAATAAAATACAGCCAAGCGTTCCCATTGCATAATTAATTGCAATTCCTGAAACAGCAACACTAAAACTCTTTTTCCTATCCTTAAACATATAAATATCACTCACATCACAGAAAAAGCATGGCATTAGGAAAAAAAGCATTAATCCCATCGATAGTACCTTTCCCCCATTTTTATAACAACATATTGCGTGTCCTAATTCATGTAACATAGTGGTACATACCATCATTATATAAAAAATAATATAATCTCCCAGCGACAGATGCAAACAATCCGTCGCTGCCTGCAATACAAAATCGCTCTCCCGTAAAATTAAATAGTATGCAATTGCTGTTAATCCTAAAATAATAATTGCACCCCGTAAGGAAAACAAATTCTGTATCCATTTCGGTACTTTATCAAGACAGGCTGAAGGATCAATTTCGCAAAGCTTAATCTTTGTTATATCCTTTTTTTCCTTTATCTCTTCATCTTCATTCAAGAATCCCCACTCTTTAAACTTTTGAAGCATAAATTTTTTTTCATCTTGATCTAATTGAGTGTCATTACCAAAAATGAATTCGTCACCTTGGTACTCAAGACATTTGAGCAAATATTCTGTTTCTCTGGATCCCATCTTCACATACCTATTAGTTGCCAGATTCTTAATTGTGTAAAGATCCTCTCCTACGCATTCGATCTCCAAATGTTTATATTTCATTTAATTTCCTCCGGCTAACTTATTGCGACTCTACATAAATCACAAAACTTGTATGTAATTATGTCAAAACAATAATAGCCCCTGCAGCTACTCCGGTTACTACGCCAGCAACGAACCAACCGTCCCCGAATTCTTCTGCAACTTCCATTTCTTCATATTTTGTATTTGCCTCATTTACTTTTTTCTTATCCTTGTTAAACATACTTTCATCCTCCTTAATTATGTCAATGCAACAATGGCTGCAACAATTCCAATTCCAATACTTGCTCCTGTAATATAATCCTGAGCAGCACCAAACTCTTCAACCTTTTCCATCTCTTCAAAAGTTACATTTTTATTCTGCTTATCCAATAATTCATTTTTGTTTTTCATTCTATATATCCTCTCTATTCTTAAATATCTATTACTACGTCAAAACAATAATAGCTCCCGCAGCTACTCCAGTTACTACGCCAGCAACAAACCAGCCATCCCCGAATTCTTCTGCCACTTCCATCTCTTCATATTTTGTATTTGCTTCTTTTAATTCTTTTTTATTTTTGTTAAACAAATTTTTTCCTCCTTTTTAAGTCAATACAACTACTGCTGCAACAATTCCGATACCAATACTTGCTCCCGTAATGTAGTCCTGAGCAGCACCAAACTCCTCTACCTTCTCCATTTCTTCAAAGGCAACCGGCTTTTTTTCTAACTTTTCATTTTTTTCCAATCTTAACATTTCTCCTTTCCGTTAGATTTTTAATTATGCCATAACAATATTTTTTACAAAATCTGTCATAACATTATAGTTATGACAATATCATTTATTTTCTTACTGATTCTTTCATTTCCTCCTTTCAATAGATATATATTAATGTCTTAGAATAATCTAAAACAAAAATTGACTAATAATAATTAATATTGCCATTATTGAAACTGTCGTAATTCCAATACTTCCAAAACTAAATTCCTGAACTTCTTCCATTTCTTCGTATTTAAGATTCCTATTCTTTCCATCCATCTTTTTCATAGTATAGCCTCCTTTTGCTACGCAATAATTCGCTTAAAAGTTAACTCTAATTTTTCTAACAACATATCTATTTGCGCTACCTCAATAATATAAGGAAGAAATAATACTATACAGGAAGTAACGTTTTCTATATAACTCCACTCCGTAATTACTCCGTATTTTTTTAATAAAGTAACCATATTAATTAAATCACCATACCCCATTTTTTTCTGCATATCCGACTCTAAAAAATCAATTGCGAACATCATCCCACATCTTCTTATATCAAATATTCTAGAGTATTTTTCCATAAAATCATTTTCTATTTTATTATAAAAATAATGTCCCATTTCCTGGGCATGATCCAATAATGCCCCATTATCCTTTTGAATTTCATTTATAGCGGCAATTGCTGCAGCGCAACACAAAGCGTTCCCATTTTGCGTAGACAAATGAAATATAAATTCCTTATGCTTTCTAAATTGTTCCACGATTTTTTTTGATACTGCAACAGCTCCAATTGGCAAAATTCCATTATTCATTGCTTTCGACATCGTAATTATATCTGGTTTAATATTATAATGTTGATAACAAAACATTTTTCCGGTTCTTCCAAATCCTGTTGCGACTTCGTCAAACGCTATAAGAATGTCATGCTCTTTTGCATATATATCAATTCTATGAACATACCATTCTGGTAAAGTAATAACCCCTCCTGATCCCAACACTGGTTCTATAATAATTCCAGCCAAACTATCACCAAAATCTTCCAGCTCTTGTTCTAGTCTTTGTTTCATCTTCTGTTCGCACACTTCAGATACCGCATTGCTCCTACAACAACTACAAAATGGTAATGACAATTCTTTAATTCCGGGTAATAATGGACCGTAACCCTCTCTTTCTCTTCCATCATAGTCGCTACAAGACATAGAACCATAATAACTTCCATGATATGAATGTTGAAGAACTGCAATATTTTTCCTTTTATTTTTTAATGAAGCATATTTACGTATAAATTTAATAGACAGTTCTACAGACTCTGATCCGGTACATGTATATACAATTTTTTCGATTTGATCATGATGTATCGCTTTTAAAATTGCTGATAACTGATCTGCCTCTTCCGTACTAAATTCACATGCATTTACATACTGGATCTTATCTAATTGTTCTACCAACTTGTCCTTTAAACTGACATTAGAATATCCTAAAGGAACATTCCACAGTCCACTATTTGCGTCAATGTACTTTTTTCCTCTTATGTCATATAAATAAATTCCCTCTGCACTTCTTATTTGTATTCGTCCATCATCCGGTCTGCAAAGCGGATACCACGTATCATTATTCATTTTTTTCTATTTCCTTTTCTAAAACTATTAACTTGACCTTCGCATTTTTCATTTCTACCATGTATGTATTGTGCAATTGAAAATCTATTTCCTGTAATAAATTTTTTACTAATGAATCCGTAATAATCTTTTTATTCGAACTGGCAATATATTTCTTTGGCTCACCATTTTCCATAGTTTCAACATACATGTTTACAATTCCTCTGCCTACAATAATATTATTAAATTCCTGCATAAACATTACATATGGCATTTTTTTGTCGACTTCAGAAAATATAGGAGAAATAAATTCGCTAGTTAATGACTGATCCACTCGATAATCAAACATAAATCTTCCTCCTGGTTTTAACCATTTATATATCTTTCGGAATAGATTTTTTGTTCTCACTTCATCGTCTGCCAATAAACAAATTGTTGTCGATGGAATCGTAATTAAATCATACTGTTTTTCTGTTTCATATTCGAAGATATCAGCATTATAGATATTCAATCGATTTTTTACTTTCTCAGACAATCGATTCTGTTTTTCATAAAACCTGGAAATCATGGATTTTGATATTTCAATTCCGTCAACCTCAAATCCCTTTTTTGCCATAGGGATCATATAATTTCCACCATCTCCACAAGCTATTTCTAAAATACTTTTGCCAACACAAAAAGCGTTTTCAATATAATAATCCAATTCTTGAGCTGAATTTTTCATATTTGCATACACATTAGAAAATATCCCTTCGTATATTCCAAGTTCTGTAATACCTCCCATGTTCAACTCTTTTATATCTTGAAAAATCCCATAAAATTGCCCCATTATATCAATCCTCCTTTTTGCAACTGGTAATACCCCTCTTCAATTACCATTTTTGCGCTAGAAATATCCATATTATATTTTTCAGCCATTTTCTCAACAATCTCTTCTGCGCTTCTTTCTAATGCCCAAGCTTCTAATAAAAATACATATTTTTTTTCAAGTCTTATTAAACTTCCCTTCTGTATATGAAGCGCATAGTAATTCGCATTCTTTTTAAAAACAAAGACTTCTCGCCCTGCACATTCTTTTGTTTTTCTTATCGGATATTCAAAAGAATGTACACTTGATGACACCTCTATGTATGCATTTCCCTCAAATATTTTGCTAAATTTGCTCAAAAAGTTCACAATTCTTTTTTTTCGCAAATACTCACCCACAAACGGATATAAGTGCATGAAATCACAAAATTCTTCACGACTAATTTCATTTGGTAAACATGCACACTTAGAGCAGACATCTTTTACCGCACATTCCATGCAATTTCTTTGTATCATTGCTTTGTCACATAGTTTGTTTGCTTCTAAAAGCTGCATCATATGATCTTCCTGTGATTCTAATAAAGATTTTTCTGATGTGATGCATGGTTTTATTCCATCTTCCGTAACTCTATATCTTGTCAATCGTTTCAAACTACATTGATTTGTCCAACGGCATTCATCTACCAACCTTTTGGATATTGTATCAACCTTTCCTGTTTGTTTATAAAAATCTAAATCCACAGAAAATTTCTCTAAATCATTCTTGTTCTCTATTTTCAAATAGTACTCATAATCCAGCAAGCACTTCCCTTTGCGTTTTATATCCTCAACTTGGCTATAGGAACAAATAAAATTTTTCAATGATACCTTTGTCTCATCAAATTGTACTTTTTCTTCCTTTATAATGTGTAAATGATTAAAATTGTTTTTATCCTGAATATCAATGTCTTTTACATCCTCCATATTTACTAAAAATGCTCCATTAATATCCAGATACTCGCTTGTATCTTTTATGGTTACATGCTTTTCCAATTGAATATGCTTTGCCAATGTATTTGATACATTTTGTGGATATATACCTGTAACGAAGGCATCATATCCATTACGCATTGTTACATAATAGCTATTTTCTATATCTGGAAGTGAATGCAGATTCAATTCTGGAATTTCTGTTATAACCTGTAATGACAATTGATCTACATTGTGCAAATCCTCATAGTTTTTTAGTAAATAAAGAGAGTTTTGACTGTCTACATTACAAACCGCGTTGCAGAGATTTGAATTTATTAAGTATACTGTCTTTTCATACTCCTTTAATAATGTACATGCCAATTTTCTTACCAGTCTCTGGTTATTGTAATTATATGTAAAAACAATATGCTCTTCCGGTTCCAATAAAAGCGTATCCACCAACTCTTCAAAACTGTTCGCCTGATTATAAAATGGAGTATTTACCATAATTTCATTTGGTATATCCAGGTCTATATCACCATTTTCAAAAACATATAAACCATCTTTATACCCTATATTTATAAATAATATTTCCTCAACCATATCCTGCCCTTTCTAGTAAATCGTCCATCCACCATCAACTATCAGATTTTGTCCAGTAATCATAGACGCCTTATCCGAATTCAAGAAAAGTATCGCTGAACTCACATCTTCTGGTACTGCATATTTTCTAAGTGGAATCTTTATTAAATATTCCTTCTTTGCTCGATTTCCATCTAATATTTCTTTATTTTTTTCTGAAAAGATCATAGTTGGTGATACCATATTTACTCTAATTCCGTACTTTGCCCACTCTAATGCCAACTCTTTTGCAAGATGAATCATTCCTGCCTTACTTGCACAATAAGCAGCCCTATCCACATTGGCCACAACTGCATGCTGCGAAGCAATCCCCAAAATACTTCCTCCTCCATTAAGAATCATATTTTTGGCAATCACTTTGCTAACGAAAAAAAAGCCTTTTAAATTAACATCTATAATTCTGTCCCATATTTCTTCTGTCGTTTCCAATGCAGATACCAACACATTTATTCCTGCTAAATATACAAATGAATCAACAACTAATTTTTTTTCTTCAATATATATATCCAAAGTCTTAATTTGACTTTTATTCAATACATCCATCTCCAAAAGTTTGACATTAGGTTTTTCCCCATACTTTCCAACTAAACTTTCGAAATTCTGCGGACTTTCTGTCAAAACCATGGATGAATATTTATCTAATAATTCAGGGATAAGCGCATCTCCAATGCTGCTACACGCTCCCACTACAACAACTGTTTTACCCCTTTTTGAACAACTTATTGAAAGACAATTTTCTGATACCATAACTTACAACTCCCCGTCGATAAAATCTTGCGCAGATCAGCGCCACAATCACCACTTCCAACATCTGAATTCCTGCATTTTCAGCAACTTCTGCCCAAGTTAATTGAATCAAATCATTTGTGACAACAGAAACAATTGGTGAGAAGAACGGTGCCATCGAAAATACCCTAGCCCAAATTCCAGTAAATCCATTCATAACTGCCATACTCAAAAAATATGCCAACAACACGATCAGCGCCACCGGAAACATTAACTGTGTGGAATCCTGTGCATTATTTGCATATGAAGATAATGCTGCAAACGCAAATGCATACATCACAAATCCACTAATCAAAGCTACAATCAACAGCACATATGTCTGCGGTGGCATTTCTCCAAGCGTTACAAAAACTGGATTCGAAGGCATTTCCAGGATATTTGCCAAAAGCAGATAATATCCTACCCACACAGTTACCTGAAGTATAACTCCCAATAAATAACCGATTACTTTTCCAACCAGTAACTGTAATGGTTTAACATAACATAACAAAGTCTCTATAATTCTTCCGCTTTTTTCTTCAACAACAGAATTTGCAATACTTGATCCATAAATTAGAATCATCAGAAACAATATTGCCACAATTGAAATCTGCAAAAGAAATGTTGCATCATGCTCCGATAATGTGACGCTTCCCTGTCCTGAAATATTTGCTGTTGTTCCATAAATCGCACCGATAATTTTATCTATTTGCGTTGATAAGAATACACATACTAACCCCAATACCGAAATCAGACAAAACCAATTCGAGGTAACAACCTGTTTAAATGTAAACCATATTACTTTTCCTGTTTTATTATTCATTGTCTGCCAACTCCTTTATAAAGATTTCCTGCAGCGACGTTTTTCTACTACGTATTCCCTGCAACTCAATACCGCTCTCAAGAATACGTGCATATAAATGCTGTAATTTATTCCGATCATTAAACTGCACATCAAAACTCTTATTTTCACGGCTTTCCAACTTCAACCCACTTTCTGCAATCAATTCCGTGATATCCGCACTCGTAACAATATTCATAACATCCTCTCTCGAATATTTGTTTATTAGCGCTTGTACGGTATTGTTTTCTACAACATTTCCTTTATTAAGCATAACTATTCGATCGCACATTTCTTCTACATCTTCCATGCGGTGGCTGCTAAAAAGAATCGTTGCACCTGACTTCTTTAAATCAAGAACCGTACTTTTAAAAAGCTCAATATTGACCGGGTCTAATCCACTAAACGGCTCGTCCAGAATTACCATCTGCGGCTTATGAAGAATCGCACTGATAAGCTGGATCTTTTGCTTATTTCCTTTGGATAACGTCTTGACCTTTTTATTCAAATAACCCGGAATTTTGAATTCTTCCAAAAGCTTTTTTATTTCAGTGAAAGCTGCTTTTTTATCCATACCATTAAGCATCGCAAAATATAATAACTGATCCTTAACTACAGCATTCACATACAATCCTCTCTCCTCTGGTAAATATCCAATGGACACCTTTGCCTTTCGAATATCTATCCCATCAAACGTAATGCTTCCTTCTTCGGGTTCAATGATTCCCATAATACTTTTAATGGTGGTGGTCTTTCCTGCACCATTCCTGCCTAAGATTCCAAGAATCTTCCCATTTTCAGCTTCCAATGAAACATGATTAAGCGCTTTAAAATCACCATATGTTTTTGTCAGATTTTCGATTTTCAGCCCCATATTATAAACTCCTTTGTTCAAGCATTTTCTTGTGTGATTCTATTCTATTCCTCTGTTTTCAAAAAGAAAATGAATTGCTTTTATGATACACATAGCCGTCTCTTTTTTTTCGCTTCGCACAAATAATGAACATTATGTGCAGAATAAAAATTGTATAGAATCAAAAAACCCGGAAAAGAAGAGACAGCAATTTACTATTTCTCCCTTTCCGGGTTTCTCTATTTTGTTTATTTGCCTAGTTGATTCAGTAACGTGATCGATTCCTTTTTCAACAACCGTTTCATCGGTATGTAAGTAATCAATATAACGTTTCAAATTTTTGATGTAAATAGTTATTTTCTCCTATATGCTTACGACAAATTTCCCCTATAATCGCTAAAATTAGGACTTTCGTACAATTGACTTGTATACAAAAATTCTCTATATTTACTATGGAGTTTATAATGTTTATGAAATAAATTGGAGAAAACAAATGAATATGGAAAATTTCAAAAGATATCTGGTAAATGTACAAAAATCATTTACCGGTGTATTTGTAACTATTTATATACTATGTGCTCTCTGCATTGGTTTCGGTGTTATAAAATGTCTTCCTGCCTATTCCGATTATGATGGTAACAAAGAAGGCTTTGCTAAGACCAAAATCTTATGCGTAGATGAGCCATTTGCCAAATGGGTAGGTGACAAGTACAAGAATACGCAGTTTCAGCTCGCCGTCGGCGAAGATAGCAACATGTATGTTGTCGGTTTGAATCCTAAGAATGATTTTCCTGTATTATCCAGCGATTTTACATCAGAAGAACTTGCTTCTTACAAACCAGTGGAGATCAAAGGAAAAAGCGAGACCTTACCGGCTGAAGCCAAAACCTATTTACTGGAAACCTATGGTTTAACAAGCACAGATGTGGATACCCTTTTGGGGTCCTGCTATTTGGATACCACCTATGATACTTTGTCGGCCGGATATCCATTTTTTGGAGTCGGCATCATTGTTGGTATCATTGCGCTCATGTTCCAGAGTGCTGTCAATCATCGCCAAAAGGCAATCCGCCAAAAGGCTGATATGCTCGAATCCAACGGACAGCTTCAGGCTATATACGAAGATTTTCAAACTGGTCCACAAACTTTATCCAAGTCCATGCGATTATTGATCTTACCGCATTATGCAATGGATTTTCTGGCGGAAAAAGAAGGGTTTCATGTCGTTCCATTGGATAATGTCATAAATGTCTATCAAACAAGTATGGTGAACGGGCATCCGATAAATGGTTCCGGAATTGCTCTTGATACAGCAGATGGTCAGCAACATGTCATCGGCATTTCAAAGAAACAGTCAAAAGATTTTGATGATATCATGAATTTATTAAAAAATATAACCGGAGGTACACAATAATGTTTATTATATATGGTACGAGAACAGATTTAAAAACTGACGCAGAACTTCAGCCGGTACAATGTGAGAATTGTGGTCATTTTGCTCCACAGATGCTTTTCCGAAAGATTTGGAGATTTACGTTATTTCATATTCCAACATTTGGTTTCTGTCAAAAGCGAGGAACTATGTGTAAAAACTGTGGCAAGATTCATCCTCTTAAAAAAAGACAGTACAAAGAAATTCGCCGCAACATTGCCTAAGAACACAGCCCGCATAATCGCGGGCTGATTTTTTTTATTTTTTTTGTAACGAAATCACATTTTTATGCATTAATCCATGTAACCAATCAATATTCCACAAGAAAGGAGCCCGATCATGCAGGACATGGACGCCGGTTACCGCCAGCATTTTCAGATGGTTTACCAATATCTGATGTCACTGGTCCACAATCCGGACATTGCGGAAGAACTGGCCCAGGAAACGTTCTGTCAGGCAGTCAACAGTATAAACCGCTACGACGGAAGCTGTAAAATCACTACCTGGCTCTGTGCGATTGCCAAAAATCAATATTTGTCCTACCTGCGAAAGCACCCACTGCACGAGGATCTGACGGATGCCGAGGCACATATTACCCCTTCTCCATCCGCAGAGCAGGAAGTACTTTCTTCCATGGGAAAAATGGAGTTGTTGCAGCATCTTCACGACTTGAAAGAACCATACCGGGAAGTGATCTACCTACGGGCTTTCGGTAACCTTTCCTTCCGGGAAATCGGGCAGATTATGGGACAAAGCGAAAACTGGGCGCGCGTAATGTTTTATCGCGGTAAAGAAAAACTTTTATAAGAAAGGAGCTGTATGTATATGAAAAATGAGTTGACCTGCGAAGTTGTACAGGATCTGTTGCCAAGTTATGTTGACCATCTCACAAGCGATGTAACAAACACCGCAATTGTATCTCATGTAAAAAACTGCGATGATTGCCGGCGAATTCTTGCTGCCATGCAGGCACCGGAATCACTTCCTGAAAAAGATCCGGCGGACGCATCCACCATAGATTTTTTGAAGAAAAACCGCCAAAAAAACCGGAACCGGATTCTGGCCTCGGTCTTAATGGTTGCTCTCTTGCTTTCCGGATTCTGGGGATGGAAAGTATACATTTCCCCACGTTCCATGACGGATACATCCATGATGAATTATTCTGTGACCGTGACAGATTCCAAAAAAATCCAGATTAATGGATCTCTTACCGATCACTCACTTGGCGTATCTGGCATAAACTACACGGTCGATGCTGACAATCCCGGAATTATCACAATCAATGTCCGGGCCAACCGTTTGTCTGCATCCAAAAACAACACTTTTTCCAATGAGACCACCGAAAAGCATAAGATTGAAAAAGTGTATGTCAACGACTGGATTGCATGGGAAAACGGTACTGCCATCCAAAGGCCGCACAGATTTATAACACCATTCACCCTTATGTCGGAAGCATGTCTGACAACGGAAAAACCCTCACGGCGCTCGGAATCAATGATGTACTTCCGATTGCAACACACGAATTGCAGACAACCGATGAGCCATATGGCTGGACAATGAATCTCGATGGATCTTTTAAGAAATCCCAACAGACAGAACTGGAAAGAACCATGAAAAACTATGCCATGGTTATTCTTGTCTGCACCGAAAATCTTGGCAGTGTGACATTTTCCTATTCGCTGGACGGTCAAAAAACAGATTTTACTTACACAAAAGAACAAGGCGAAGAGGACTTTCGTGGCACTTGTGCATACTTCCGCAATTCTGCCACCGAATTTCAGGCACTTCTTGCCAAAGCCGGTATTTTAAATACTGTCTATTCCTCCCTTTCCGAAGGAGGATACCGCCTGACCGAAGCAATTACGAAAGTCGCAGATGCCGAAATTACCGGAAGTGTCCGGGATGAAAAAGACACTTTTATCCAACAGTACAAAACATACCAGCCAATCAACAGCTGGTCTCCGGGTTCTGTTTATAAAAGTTTCTCTTCAGAAGACGAAGCACTTGCTTATATCGGATACGATAAATTAAAGCCTATAAAATTGCCGCAGACACCTGAACACGTCGAAGTCACTGCACTTGGTGATCGATCCGGCAATATTTGCTATATCTCTTTCCTTGAGAGTTATTCCTGCGAAAATGCCGATCTTTCTGTTTCTGCCTCTGCCGATATTTATACGGAACATAGCACAATTTCGGATTACGTTGATATTGATTATCCGTCCAATATGGATGATTCCAGCATTTACACTACAGAAGATTACACCAGCGCATCCGGCGAAACGTGGAAAATTATCACAACAACCAACGCATCCGATGACTCTTATGATTCCATAGATGCTTATCAGGTCAAAGACACCATTAGTTATCGCATTGGTGTCAGCTATCCAGGAGACCAGAAAAATAAGGCCAGAGCTACGCTTTTGGAACTTCTTAAATAAAGAGTAATGGGGAAGCTTATACCCAAAAAAGAAGCACTTCACGGTTATCTGCTGCGAAGTGCTTTATGTATGTCAATGGACACGATTCATTATACTGGATGACAAACTTTTGTGTACTGCTGTCAAATTTTGTTGCGTATAGTTCCATGATTTGGACATATACAATTTTTCTCTTAATAAATGTCCTTGTTTTTTTCTTATATTGGACATATGTATCAAATTTCCATAATTTTGTTCCAATAAATATCTATTTACAGGACATTTTCAATCAATTATTCTGCATATGTCCTATCTTTCTGTTTTTTGTGGACATTACACTTCTGTTTTTCACATATGTCCATTTGTCTTCAAAATCAAGTTCCTGCTTTTTCCCATATTGATAATCTCCAACTTTGAACATCAACCCCATTAAAATTGCCTTCGGCCGGGCTGACACTATCCTTTAATTTTTCGCTTTTAAAGCAGCCATTAATTGCTCTCTTGCTTTATTCTCTTCATACATTGTAATGACTTCCTGGTCATATTTCAAGTCGAACTTCACACGAATATTCCCCCGGTTTTCAATCATGCTTTCTGCAATATAATACAAATCCTCTCGTACCTTTTCAAATTTCTCTTCGGTGCTTTTCCAGATATTATAATCGAAAACATAATTGCATGCCAAAACCATATTTCTATCATCGTCCCATTCTTCTTCTGAAGCATAATATGTTGGATACAAATAAGGAAAATCTCTCATAAGTTCACCCGGGCGATTAATATCTTCTAAATATAACAAGGATATTACCGTTTTTCCATTCGTGATTTCAAAAAGCATCTGATCCTGTTCATTCCATACTAATTTATATAGGTAATTAATCACGCCTGTTTTCTCTCCCTTTGTATCAAATGGTTCCATCTTTTGTCAATAGTTTCTTTTAGCCCATTCGTTTCCATACCGTACATATTGTATAAATATTCTAGCAAATCAAATGGTTTCTGCTCCAATCGAAAATCCTCATAGTAATTACAGACATTTTTATCATAACAAATATTAAAATTTTCATCAGGAATTTCACTATCTTCCATGAATTTTTTGACAAATTCATTTAATTCGTTTCGTTTTTCTTTTGCTTTATTTCCCCATTTATATAAAAAACTATGATTTAAGACATATATTGCCGCCGAATGTTGACCTTCACACTGCCACAAAAGCGCAATACCTTCTCCTTCATTCTGTATATAAAACAGTAAATTACCATCACAGTTCCACTCTAATTCATATATCCAGTTTACCATATTTAATTACCTGTTCCGCTCTTAATTCTTTCCTTATTCTCTTCATAGAATTTCTTAATTATGTTGATTACATCTTCTCCATCTTTTTCTTCCATTCTATAATATACATTATCGATTTCACAAAGTTCACTTGATACCAATACAATCGATTTTGATGTATTGCCATATGAAAAGTCTATACTATAACTCCAACCTGAACCTGGTTCTTTATTTATTATTCTTTTACAATCGATTACACGACATCTGTTTGTTAAATCACTAATTTCTTCTTCCGAAAGCTCTAACATATTACCATTATTTCCATTAACAATCCTAACAGAAGTTACCTCATTCGGCTCAACAGAAATCATACTTGTCTTTCTATAAAACAACATCATAAATATTACTATGCTTATAAGTATCACTGCAATTATAAGCATTGCAATTTCTATAATGGTTTTTTTCCTCATTCTCTATCCCTCCATTAGTTTCATCATCACATATACCCAATTTCATTTTCATTCGTTCCGCCGCGTCCGTACTCAGCTTATGCGCATCCGCCTCGCAGAGCCCACTCATGCACTTAAGAATGGTTGTCTTACCGATTCCGTTTCTTCCGATCAACCCGTAGATCTTCCCATTCTCAAATGTAAAATGCCAGTTGGTAATAATGTTTTTACTGCCATATGTTTTTGTTAATTTTTCAATGCTAATCATCGTTTATCGCCTTATATAAAACACACTTATAACTTTTTATGATTGTCTATTAATTTCTTAATCCATAAACAAGTAGTACCACCAACACAAATTATTGCGGAAAATAATTTATGATCCTGATTTATAATACATAATATCATAAATACAAGGCTAACTATGATCAATAAAAATCTAATTAATAAATCTATCTTATCCCACATTTGTTTTTCCTGGTATATTGTAATTGACCCATCTGAGTAGTCATCTACAATATACATTCCTTTCTATCAATCTTATTTATTCGCGATTGATTACGTTTTGTGTATTCTGTAATATTGAAATATGTGAATGTGGATTTGTATTTTACTCCTTGTGGCTAGACTACTTTGAGGAGTTTCTTACCACACCTTATTCCTAAACAATGATTAGTTAGATGAGTCTTTGAATTCCTATTTTGAACCAGGTTTTGTGGTTTAAGTGTTGTGGACACCATTTCACATAATTTACTTTGAAAGGATTTTTTACATATGAAATTAATTGGCATCGACATTGGAAAAAACAAACATTTCTTTTGTGTCATGGATCAACAAACTGGTGAGATCATCTCTCAGCCTGTTTCTTTTTCTAATGACAAAGAAGGTTTTGATTTTCTAGTACAAAAAATCAAATCTTATCCAAAAGATTCTATTCTTATTGGTATGGAAGATACGGGACATTATCATTTTGCTTTGTTGAAATACCTTCTAGACTTACAATATACTGTTGCTTTAATTAATCCTAAAACAACTGATTTCAATCGTAAGATGCAAGGTGGTATTACTAAAAATGATAAGCTCGATACAATCAATATCTGTGATGTTCTTGATACTCCTGAGCGTAAAAAACAATATCGTATCACTAAAGTCAACAGCTTTGATCTTTATGAACAAAAACAGCTGACAAGACATCATCATAACTTGAAAGAAGAAGAAAATGTCTATAAGAATCGTCTTCAAAAATGTATCGATATCGTGTTTCCTGAATTCAATAAACTGTTCAATTCTAAATATGGCATTGTTTATATGAATATTCTTAAAATGTTTGGGAGTGCTGAAAATATCGCCAATACAGATATTAGAACCATCCGTAAATGCTTTGAAATCGAAGGTAGAGGCAATCGTATTTCTTTAACACCTGAAAGACTTAAAGAATGTGCCATATCTTCTATTGGGATTTCTTCATCAGCGGAAGTTATTCAAATAAAACATTTAACCGCTCAAATAGAACTGATTGAAGAACAGCTAACTGAAATAGATAAAAAAATAGAAGAGTTCTCCATCCAAAATAACTCTCCTATCCTATCCATACCAGGAATATCTCACTTCTCTGGTACTTCTATTCTAGCGGAATTAGGAGATATAAGCAACTATTCTAAGCCTTCTCAAATCATTAAATTTGCAGGAGTTGCTCCTTTACACTATGAATCAAGTCAGTTCAATGCACAACATACAGCTATTACCAAGAAAGGATCCAAATATTTAAGGAAGACCCTATATCAGATAATACTTCCTGTAATAAGACACAATCCTGTGTTCAATAAGTATTATCAGTTAAAGATTTCTCAAGGCAAAGGTCATCGTTGTGCTCAAGGACACTGTGTAAGAAAGCTGCTTAGAATCATCCATCATCTTTTAAAAACAAATCAACAGTTTGATCCTCAACTGTTAAGATAGCACTTGAAAATTTTAAAAATGGCCTTTCGAGGTCTTTTTCAGCATGTCCAAAATTACAAATCACTATTCACTTTTCAATGTTCTCTTTCATTTCTAACTGAAAATTCAAATTTTTAAATATTTTCAAGCTTTTTCATAAAATCACTTGAATTTTATATAGTTAGCTCCTAAAAGAAAAAACAGGTCACCCTGTTTCTTCTTGGTTGGTTCTCTTTTTTATATTATGACAAGTGGAAAGTAAGTTTATATGAAGTAGCCAACCTCTACTATTTTTCTCACATTTATTTTACCTCTTTTGATTTAAAAAGTCTACTTTTTATCAATGTTTTTTTATTATGGTCGAATAATTTCAACAAACTTAAAAGTATCATTTTCAAATGTAAAATGTAATATACAACAATTAGTAAGGCCTCCACTTTTTAATACTTCTCCAGGATCAATAACAGTGGATAAAAAACACATACAAGCACCAGCATGTGAAAGAGCAAGAACTGTTTGATGATCTTCTTTATTCATCACATCTGTAAGCGTTTCTTTTAATCTTTTTTGTACATCTTCTCTTCTATCTCCACCATAATGTGGAAATAAATCATCATAACCAAAATCATCAAACTTAGGGTTTAAATCTTCACTTTCTCCTTCAAATAAACCAAAATTTCTTTCTTTTAATCCCTTCAATCTTTTATAATAATGGTCTCCAATAATAAGTTCAATCGTATCGCAACATCTTTCTGATGTACTACTATAATAATGGTCAAAAGAAATATCCTTTAAGTATTCTTTAGCTTTTAAAGCTTGTTGTTTTCCTAACTCAGTTAATGGTGAATCACACCATCCTTGAATTCTTCTTCTAACATTAAATAATGTTTGTCCATGTCTCATTAAATATAAATCTTTTTTCATAAAAATTCTCCTATCCAAAAATTTCTTGAACGACTTCTAATAAATCTTTTTGTTCTTCATTCATGGGTATACAAGTATTAATTTCTTGATAATATTTTTTCAACAAATCATTATTTCCTATTTGTTGTAAAGTTGTCATTATTTTGTAATAAAGCATAAAGCGATATTGTGGATAATTCTTACAAAGCTCTTTTATTTCTTCATCTAAATTTTCTTGAGTATATTTTGTAAGGGTGCTTAAAACATCCATTTGAATTTCTACATATCTTAAAGAAAGAGCATACTCATTTTGTAGTTCTTTTAAAAGTGAATAAATTTTTGTAAGAAAAGAACCTTGATGTTCAACATAATCAATTTCTTGGA
>ENA-OPMG01001173-OPMG01001173.1-human-gut-metagenome-genome-assembly--contig:-NODE-1173-length-16971-cov-4.636084_pt1 | contig 16971 bp, 9 predicted proteins | sample MGYA00241522_ERZ501741 | MGnify/ENA primary metagenome ERZ501741 (study PRJEB25962, sample SAMEA2042616) | human gut metagenome | biome: human gut; feature: human-associated habitat; material: faeces...
AACCGGGGACACAAGGATTTTCAGTCCTTTGCTCTACCAACTGAGCTATGGCACCCTTGTTTTGTTTAACGGGTGCAAAGATATGAATCTTTTTTGAGTCTTGCAATAGGCAGAGCTACTTTTTACTGATTTTTATTCTTCCAAAGAATTCCAGCCTTGTGCTTTTAGTTCGACTTCGCCTCCATCACGACCTACCAAGTAGTTACCGAGATCGGGTTTTGTAATATGACCGATTACTTTAACACCTTTCATTTCAGATACTTTATCATGATCAGTGAGAGGAACAGTGAAAAGTAATTCATAGTCTTCACCACCATTTAAAGCTGCAGTTACCAAATTCATATTAAATTGTTCAGCCATTGCAGCCGTTTGATAATCGATAGGAATTCTATCTTCATATACGCGACATCCGACATTACTTTCTTTTGAAATATGCAAAAGTTCGGAAGACAGACCGTCTGATATGTCCATCATTGCTGTAGGGATAATCCCCGCATGACGAAGCATCTCTATAATATCTTTACGAGCTTCCGGCTTCAATTGACGTTCCAACAGATATTCTTTGCCTGTAAAATCCGGTGTGAAATCTTTTTCACCTTTAAATATCCTTTTTTCGCGTTCTAATAATTGCAATCCCATATAAGCAGCTCCTAAATCCCCGGAAACACATATCAAATCCGTTTCTTGGGCTCCACTGCGAAGAACAACTTTGTCTCTTTCTCCTTCCCCAATACAAGTGATACTGATACAAAGCCCTGTTAAAGAAGCAGAAGTGTCTCCTCCGACAATATCGACTCCATACACATCACAGGCCAACTTTAGCCCAGCATAAAAATCTTCTACATCCTCAACAGAAAAACGTTTGGAAATACCAAGTGATACAGTGATCTGCTTAGGCTGGCCGTTCATGGCATAAATATCGGAGAAATTTACAACAGCCGATTTATATCCGAGATGTTTTAAAGGTACATAAGTCAAGTCGAAATGAATACCTTCCAATAATAGATCGGTGGTGACAAGCACTTGTCTATCCTCATAGGAGAGGATTGCCGCATCATCGCCTACGCCCTTTATCGTACTATTATTCTTTATTTCAATCCTGTCAGTTAGGTGGCGAATCAAACCGAATTCGCCTAATGTTGATATTTCTGTCCTGTTACTCATATTTGTTTTGTAATATATTATTTTTGGGAAATGTGATAATATGTTTTTTTATTGTCTCATTAAAACTCTGCTCATTGTAAAACCTGATTACAATCGGTAGATAATATAAATATTTCTTCCAACTTTCCGGAACAAGAGGACTGTTTTTTAAACGTGCTGCATCTTTTTCTGTTACTAAAATCAATTTTCCAGGTGAAGTCATCTTTTCGAATATCACATCCAATTTCTTGAAATCTGACTTGCTAAACGTATGATGATCAGGAAAAACGACCGGCAACACTTTATTTGAATACTTTTCTGCCTCACGAATAAATGGAGTGGGAACTGCAATACCTGATATCAACAATATATCATCTTCTTTTCCAATATTTTTATGGTTTAAGAAACGAGCTTCCGAGGGGAATACAGGTTTGACTTCTCCATAAACGATGCTGGTAAAAAAAAGTAACTGGTGAGCCCGCAACTTCATATTTTCTTCAATAATACGAAAATCGATCGGCTTCATATCTTCGTCGCATTTAGTAACAACCACGATATCTGTTCGGTTTATATTACTTATCGGTTCTCTCAGGTGTCCGGTAGGCATTAGTTTATCATTATAAAATAAACGATGGTAGTCACTCAACACGATCGAAAGGGAAGGGTGCACATATCTATGTTGATATGCATCATCTAACAGAATTACTTCAGGTCTGTCTTTTTCAGGGAGGGATAAAAGATTTTGAATCCCCCGGCGGCGATTAGCGTCGACAGCGACAAGTATATCCGGAAATTTATTTTTCATTTGAAAAGGTTCATCTCCGATCTCCAAACTGGAACTTTCAGAATCAGCAAGAATAAACCCCGATGTTTTTCTTTTGTACCCTCGGCTTAATACTGCAATGCGATATTTATCTTTCAGTAAACGTATGATATATTCTGTATGGGGAGTTTTACCCGTTCCTCCTACAGATAAGTTTCCTATGCAGATCACAGGAATAGAATATTGTTCGGAATGTAAAATACCCCAATCAAAAAGTCGATTTCGCAACCATATCCCAATTCCATATAAAAAGGAAAGGGGAGCCAGGTAGGAATTAAGTTTTATTTTGTCATTTTTTTGCATGTAACTTCTTATCTGCTGACAAATATAGTTAACTTATCGGTGGCTGTCAGTTTTTTATTTGTTTATTTCAAAAAGAAGATACAATTTGAATCTCTTTGAAAGATAAGTTTGTGTTTATTCTGAAATATTTTCAGGGAGTTTGTGACTATACACACTTATTGTAGAATTAAGTCAATATCCGGATAAGATATCCGTCGTATCTTTGTTGTCTTCTTGATAATCTCTTGTAAATTATATACTTTTGCATTGTCCCAATTAACATGCTATGCCATGAATGTCAAAATAGAAGAAAGCTGGCGAAAACGCCTTCAGGAAGAATTTGATAAGCCATACTTTGAGCAGTTGGTCACATTTGTCAAGAACGAATACAGAAGCGCACATGTGCTTCCTCCCGGACACCAGATCTTCCATATTTTTAATGCCTGTCCATTCGAGAAAGTGAAGGTTGTTATACTTGGACAAGACCCTTATCCCAATCCGGGGCAATATTACGGAGTCTGCTTCTCCGTCCCGCAAGGAGTTCCCATTCCTGGATCACTGGCCAACATATTCAAAGAAATACACCAAGACTTAGGCAAACCGATCCCCACATCCGGCAATCTGGACCGTTGGGTAGAGCAAGGCGTGTTTCCTATGAACTCGGTCCTGACTGTACGGGCTCACGAAACCGGCTCACATCGGAATATGGGATGGGAAACTTTTACAGATGCAGTGATAAAGAAATTGAGCGATGGACGTGAAAATCTGGTATTCATGCTGTGGGGAAGTTATGCAAAAGAGAAGATCGCCCTTATCGACACCCATAAACACTTGGTGCTGACAACCGTGCATCCGTCTCCACGCTCTGCTGACCATGGTTTCTTCGGCTGTAAACACTTCAGCAAGGCGAATACTTTCCTCCAAAGCAAAGGTATTCAAAAGATTGATTGGTAAGAAGTACGAGTTCCGGACATCCGGATGTAGCCATTCCGGACATCCGGGTGTGGAGAGCGGTAACATCCGGGTGTAGAAAGGCGGAAGATGGGCATGTTTCCAAACTTTTCTGCTTGCTTTTCGTTCTTTTCCTACTTGTTTTAGTAAAAAAGGACCTTTATGTTGAGGGAACTATCTCCACACAGATGTATATCGGCACGGTTCCCTGCGTTTTTGTAAACAATACCGGCTACCCATTTCAACGGCAGGTAGTGATACAAGTGTGATACAGGAATCCGGTATGTATCACTCCTTGCACACCATGTTTGTCAATGCTTGCAAAACAAAGTGTGATAGAGTGATAGAGAAACTGGATTATTGTGCAAGAGAGAACCGCAAACTGATACCGTAGTTTGAGTTTGAAGTCGGATAAGATGCACTCGATATCAACGGTTCATTGATCTGAATATCATAGAATGCACGGACCGTCAACGCACGGCTCAAACCGTAATCAGCCGAGAAGGAGATTGTCTTTGCGATGTTACCGCTAGTAGCCTGCGTCAGTTGCGTGTCGATTTTACGAATCAACGACTGCATCTTGTTGAACGAGAAATCAAGGCGAACGGTGAGGTCATTGCTGAAATCACGCGTTTTCTTCATCTTCAAAACCTTGTTGAACTCGGCATATTTGTAACCCAAACCGATCGTCACTTTCTTGGAAAGTGCTTCGACCAATTGGTAGGATGTCGTGTTCAGGCTTAAATTGCGGGTAGTCGAATAGTCCGCCCGAACCGTCACGTTATTCAACAGCGTCGCATCTGCACCCAACAAAGGACTAAACGCTTCGGTAAGGCTGACAGACGAAATCGAATAAGGAGACGATGGTGTCGGGTTATCGTTCAGAATCGACTGGATATATCCCAGTCCGTCCTGCCCGGCATCCACCCAATTCAAGAAGGATGTGAAAGCACCTACCGAATAAGAACAACGGTACTGGTGACTCAACGTCAAGCTCTTGAAATATTTCTTGACAGCCGGAATCTTGATCAAGCCGTCGTAAGTAACGCGCCAGTTAGGCAACATGCTCTTCAACGAAGGGAAAGCCGTCAAGCCTACCTTCTTCGGGTCCTTACCGGTATAAGCGGCCAGAAATGCAGGAATCAGGACATCCGCCGAATTCCGGTTGACGCCGTTCACATTATCTGTTCCCGGATTATAAGGCATTCCTCCCAAGCCTTTATCATGGATAAAGCCCACATCCGGATATTTCAAGCCGGAATACTTGCTTTCGATACGTTGGGCAATGATCTCGCGGTTTGCCAACAACTTGTCAAAAGCTTTCGAAGAATAGTTATTCATAGCATTGCCACTGCCTCCGAATGCGCTTCCCAACGCGATTGTCGTCATGGTAAAGTTTCCCCCCATAATCTCCGGCATACCTTCATACATAAATTGTATTTCCGTATTACGCGTATCGTTGCGAAGAGCCGTCAAGTCGATCTTCAATCCAGTGATCGGTTCGAGGTTCGCCCGTATATTCAGATTTTTCGTACTGGTCATGACTGCGGCATTCACGTCTCTCTCGGTATCCGTAATCAGCCAGCCTTTTTCATATGCCTCGTCTATATAGCTACGACGCACGTCACCGAACGCAAAACCGATCCCCGGGGAAAGTCCGAATGAAGAACGTCCCTGGCCAAAGATATCACCGATCTCCGGACGGAAACCGGGCAGCATCATACCGGCAGAGTTCGTAAACTGAATATTGAAACGGCGCACCATCATCAAAAAGCGGGCACTGTGTTCAACCGCCTTGTAAAGAAAATCCTCAGTAGGGGCCGGTCCCGGTATGATCGTCAACTTCAAGCGCACCGTGTCTTGGTTCAAAATCTTAACCTGTGCGAAGTTGATCGGCTTGAACTTGACTTTGTAGACACGCCCGTCCGTTCTTCTGGCCGTGATTTGCACCTTTTTCGTAAACATTCCATGCTCGACAACCGTAGCGCTGTCCGGACTCAAGACAATTTCTTTTTCCAATTTCGGCTTTTTCTTCTTCTCCGTTTTTTTAGCCGTAGTCCGGGTATTGTTAAACTTCTGGTTGATCTTCTTCAAATATTTGTTTTTGTTGTAGAGAGATAACAGGTTCAAGTTCGCCTGCAAATCGAACTGACGCTGGTTCTTGATCGTATTACCCATCTCGATATCTTCGCTTACCGTCGCTCCACGATCCCAGTTGTAAGTAGCATTGTAGCTCAAAGAAGCATTGGTCCAATCCAGAACCGGGATCAGCTGCAACGGCAACTGCCAGGTCGCCATAAACTGCTGGTCATACTTCATCGGGGTTCCCAGGTCAGCGATGCTCTTCTTCACGGAATCTTTCCATAACTGGTAACCGTCCGGGTTCAGTTCCTTATTCACCTGCACATACGGTTCTTCGATACGGGCATTCGTACCGGAACTGAACGTTATGTTCAGGTTATTCGTAAAAGCCCAGTTCAAACTGAAAGCACGGTCCCAATAGAAGTTCTGGCTGAATGTCACTGGTATATCGTTGGGGACACCTGTTGCCGCTCCTGTCAGGTCGCGTAATTTTATTTCGTAATAATTACGCATCATGGCCGTCTGGAAGTTGATAGACGGGGCCACATTAAACGCCAGTTGTTTGGCATAGCGCGTATAGCCGTTGTTTTTCTTCAATAACTTATCAAATGGCTTGATCGGCTTGACATAAGGCACATAGCTATAGGCGAAATTGGCACGGTAATCCTTTGTCGTTTCATATTCAGTCTCCGGGTTTTTCTTATCATTAATGCTGTACGAATACCCGAGCGTGAAGTTTGCCGGATCGTAAGGCATCGGGTTCTTACTCTTGATATTCACACGCACATTATTAAACGAAACACTCTTGATAACCGTCCTATCTTGAGAATAATTACGAATCGAGTCCTTCTCGGCTTTCGTTTCCGCCTTGTCGATAGCATCCTTCAACTTGACATCCTGATCCAGCGGATTGTATTTTGGATCATATGTTTCCTTCGAATAAGCATAATAGAACGGGATACTGACTTGCGCCTTTTCCGGGAACAGCTTACCCAATTCGATAGAGGTCGCCACGTTATACTGTTTGAAGTCTTCCATCCGGCGTTCGTTCAACGACTGGTCGAGAGCACCGAAACCAGCCGTTTCGATACGTCCGCCCACATTCACCGTTCCCAAGTCGGAAAGCGCAACATTCAAATTCGCATTGGCCGCCCATCCACCTTCTTCATTGAAGTCGGTCAGGCGCAATTCGTTCACCCAAACTTCCCCACTCTTCAACTTATTACGCACGTTACGCACACCGATCATGACTGTCTTCACTTCGGAAAGACTCGGATTACCTTTGACACGGATCGTATTGCCATCGTTGTCCGGATCCCTACCAGAATAGACAGTCTGGAAAGACACTCCATTCGTACCGGACCGTTTTTCCCGGTTACGCTCCAGTTTTAGGTCCGTCAAAATCTCCAAACGGAAATTCAACATGTTTTCTGCCGGCCAAACGATTTTCTGGTGTTCCGAATTGTTATAGTTATACTCCCCGTGCGGAGTCAATTTCAACGGTACTTCATATTCGTAATAGTTATTCTTATAGTCCGATCCCAGGCGGATAAAAACAGCGAGATCGCCATCTGCAAGATCGTTTACATCCAATTTCGGAGCCTCGGCATGTGTAAACAGTTGCAAGCGCTTATACTGCCGCAAATCATAATTCGTATTCTTATACACGGCACGTGCATCTTGAGCGGCAAGGTCCGTTATCTTTAAAGAAAGCGCCTGTTCGTTCTCCTGACGGATCTGAGGCTGGCTTGGATCCAGTACACGGCTGACGCCCGGGGGCAATGTATAGCTGACCGGATCCCTGTCACTGTTTTCCTCGATATTGACAGTCGAGACTTCCAATTTACCCTTCACTGCGGGCGGCATCTTCGGATCGGACAAATCCTGCTCGTAGGATCGCCATTCTCCGCGTACCAATTGCAGAGTACCGAAGCGCAACACGACCGATTCCTTAAATCCTGTCATATACATACGCATGAAACGAATCGTCTTGACATCATTGATTGCCCCCTCACGACCCAGGTATTGTTTTACCGGAATCTTAAATTGATACCAGGTAACGGATTCTGTCGTACCATCCGCCAATCTTACTGATGAAGTACGTTTATCCGCAATGAAGTTTTCACCGACAACCGTATCCTGCGGAGTTATCCTGACTTTGTATTCGAAATATTTTTCATTTTTATTCAGAGTATTGTCCTGATTGATGTCTTCTACATCAGGCACGGTCTTGGAAGAAGTGCTGTAGCGCTCGCCCGAATCGTTGATATCTTTCGAGTTTCCTTCCGTTCCATTATAGCGTTTGTAACGTGTTAAGATATCCACCTCCTGAGAATCATAGTCCGAACCACGAAAATAGTGGAACTTGTCACCGGCCGGATCAAAGAAAGGGGACAGCTGTAACGGATCGTTCTCCATCTCGGTTAGGGTTACCGCATTCAATTTCTGGCGTAATTTATTCAGATAATCCTGGTAAGCCGGATATTCCTTTTCTTCATCCGAGGATAAACCGTTCAGGCCGACATCCTGCAACAGACGTGCACCTGCCGTATTGTCGAAGGCATAAACTGTACTCTGCTGTTTTGGAACCTTACCCCAAACAGTATAATCGACCTTAGACGTATCGCCATCGATTGGCAATCCGTTTTCGAAGAACTTCTTTTCATCCTTCAATATGTCTTCCGATATCTCACCCAAATTAAAATACAGATCCCCCCCTGTTGTCTGACGATCATAAATGAACGGATCGAGCATCCAAAATTCGATATATTCGACATTCGCCGTCTCAAAGTCACTCTGGTCTATCTTTCGCATCATTCCACCGAAACGCTTTTCCGGGTTTTGCAATGTTCCGTCAGGATTAATATTATCGGCATCCAAGTTATACGGTCCGCGTTCCTGCGGATAGTAAGCCATGTTCAGAACTGTCAACGTATTACTTTCACTCATGCTTTGCTGCCGTTGCGGGAACAACTCTCTCGTCTCGATAGCACGGACATAATGGTTGGACAAATCTTTTGTCGTAATATATTTCGGACGCAAAGAAGAATTTTTACGCGTGAACAATCCGTCGATCGTGTACCAAGCGAGCAAAGCACGACTTTTCCCGTAATCGATATTATTGGTCAGCCCGGCTTCCGGGAACAATTGGGGCGTACCATCGTCATAAGGCACACTGGACAACTGCCAGGGATAAGGGTCGGAGAGGTCGAAATTGCTCTGTGTCGACTCGAAGTCATCCAGATACGAATATCCCCCCGTGTTCTTGTTTTCGTAATGCCCGGCAATCAAATGAGCGAACTCCGCATTGAAAGATATCTGGCTGGGTTTGCTTAGGTTCAGCAACGGCAGCTTGTCGAACATATTGGTAAGCCACTGACTCTCGCCCTTATAAGCCATATTGACACCCCAGAGCGTATTCTTTATCGCTTCGTCGCCCATCGTCGTCTTGGTGGTCAACGGCATTTCGGACATGTGCATGATGGTAGCGCCTACCATCAGATTCGGGTTGAACTGATAGTTCAAGTCCAATCCCATCATGGTCTTACGCTGCATGTTATAGGCTGTCTGGTTTTCCAGCGAGACACTGACCGGCGTGCCTGCAGAAATAATACTTTCGTTCAGGATCGTTACCACGCCGGAAGTATAGTCAACAGTATAATCTACATTCTCGGTTAATATCGCTCCGCCAGCCGTTACTTTCACTGAACCTCGCGCTACGTTGGAAGCTCCCAACTGTATCTCGGCACCCGAAGAGGCTTTGTATTCCCCCTCCAGTTTGAACTTATTCTTTTCAGCAATCTGTCTGGCGACAGTCAATGTCGAGTCGTAGAGTTCCTGGAATACATATTTGTCAGCAATCGCATCATTGTTAATCTTTTTACGCAGATAGGAGCCGAATGGTTCCACACTTGGAAAAATAATTTTCCCATTATCGGCAAGGACGGTCACACCTTCAATAAAGTCGTATATACCATCCGGATGCGGCTGATTGTTGGAATCATAGCTATCCAGGTTCAGCACTCGTAACAAGATTTGGTTGGCAATCGCCCCTTCCGGCAAATAGTTGACATACGTACCGGTTGTATCGCTTTGATACATGATATTCAACTTGAACTTCTCTTTTTGGACAGAGTAAGCTCCTAATGAATAGATATTTTTCATCATCAGGTCCCAAAAAGGCATATCAGGCGACATGGTAATTCCTTTCAACAACTTCACATACAGGCAAGAGGCAGCCGATGAAGGATTGTCAGTCGAGAACTCACCAACCTGATAAGTCTTTCCATCCGAATAAGTATAATTGTAAGCGACAGCCAATACCTCATCTGCCTGCAACTGTGTTTTCAGCGAGATATACCCCAACTTCGTATTGACCGTATATTCGGACGCATCCAGCAAACGAGCACTTTCCACTTCTTCATACTCCGTACCGTTAACAAAAGTTCCTCCCAACGCCTGATTTACCGTGCTGATATCACGAGCACCGGTAAATTGCTGGTTAAGGGTATTATATAATGTATTCGTATTATTATAGGGGATAGACAGCGCCCCCGAAGGAGAAACGACCGTCGTATTCGAAATATTATCATGCTCGGCCAGATCAGCAAAAGCGACCACGTTACGCGCCTGGTCATAAGTAGCCCGTTTGTTTGTCACCCAAACTTCCACCTTGCTAATCGTGACGGGAGAGGAAATCGTATTCAGGTTCTTCACCGCCTCATCATAGCGGTCGCGAAAATAGTGTGACAGGAAAAAGTGACGATTCTCGTCATACTGGTCAATCGTCAATTCGAAAGGTTTTGTCTGCACGCCCCCTTTAGAACTGACCGTTTTCGATTCCGACTCCTGCTGTGCAAACAACGCATTGACTCGCAGCTTCCCGAACTGGAGATCCGCTTTCATACCGAACAGGGCTGCTCCTCCGTTGATTAGGGAGTTACTGGTTGTCATACTTACATTTCCGGCTTCCAGCGACTTGATAATTTCATCTTCCTCCCCGGTATAAGCTAATTTCAGTTTTTTGGAGTCGAAATCAAAAGAGGTTTCGGTATTATAGTTCATATCGAAATTCACTTTGCTACCAACCGATGCCTGTACATTCAATTGAACATTCTCATCGAAATTAAAGAAGGTACGGTTACGAGCACGTTCCGGCAAAGAGGGATTTTTGGTTTTATTCTGCTTCAAGCCTAACTCCACTTCGGCCGAACCTTGCGTTTTCACCCGGACACCGCCCGGCCCAAAGATACGTTCCGCCGCACCGATATTGAACTGCATATCAGCTAAGTTGAACTGCTTATTAGCCGCCTTTTGAAATTCTTCCTCGTTTTTCTGGCGATAGTAGGATTGAACGGATTTTTGGAAACTATAATCCTGGTATTCCTCAGGGGTCAACGAAATAGGAGTAGTCAGATCGGCATCACCTAACTTGGTACGGACTACATACGTCCCGGTTCTGATATCATATTCGACCACTGATTTCACGTTATCCGGCGTCTTCAAGTCAGCAGGTGATTGCTTGGTAAGATCCTGATATTCTTCAGGGACCGTCTTAGCTACCGGAAAGCGGGTGCGCACCTTCGGCACCGTATCATCCGGAACGACCGGCTGTTCAGTATCCGGCAACGACATCTCATAGGCCAGAAAATCCGTATTCATAGAATACAGACCTGCACCAAACAGTAGAATTGTTATCCAGAGTATAAATTTCAGTGTCCTTCTCATGTTAATTGACAATTGACAACAGACAATGACAACCGACAATTCCAAATTCTCCTAAATTGCCAATTGCCAATTATCCATTGCTTAAAGCATTCTTAGGGCTGTTTTAATGACCTGCTCGACAGCCAGTGCAGGCGAACCTTTCAATATCAAGTTAACCGCCTTTTGCGAAGCGGCCTTCTGGAATCCAAGCATAACCAATGCCGCCACTGCTTCTTCTGTGACAGCACCACTGGCAGCGACAGAAGAGGAGCCACCTGTCACTGTCATTCCCTCTATCGGCTTTACCTTGTTTTTGAGATCAACTAGAATACGTTGAGCTGTTTTCAATCCGATTCCTTTGACTGACGTCAGAGCTGTTTCGTTCTTATCTGCAATCACCCGGATCAATTCGGATGGTGACAGGGAAGAAAGGATCATCCGGGCAGTATTGGGACCGACTCCCGACACGGAAGTCAACATCAGAAACAGTTCGCGCTCATCTTTTCCTGCAAAGCCAAAAAGCAAATGGGCATCCTCACGTATCACTTCGTACACGTAAATCTTCCCGGTCGGTTTCCCATTATAAAAAGTATATGTATTCAAGGAGATATTCAGTTCATAACCGATTCCGGCACATTCCAAGATCATCCTGGCCGGTGTCAGTTCTACTATCTCTCCCTTGATATATTCTATCATGTATCTTACGTCTTTATGATTCGCACCTATTATAACGCAAAATTAGACAAAAGCGTATATCCGAACTATCTTTTTTGGTATTATTGTTTCCAAAACCCCGGCAACAAGATTGTCAGCACCGTAAAGATCTCCAAACGTCCGACCATCATCAGAAAAGACAAGAACCATTTCGATACCACCGGAACATCAGCATAGTTTCCGACCGGTCCCAGACTACCAAGTCCCGGTCCAACGTTACTGATCGAAGAGATAGTAGCCCCGATCGTCTCCTCAAATCCTACCCCATCGATCATCAGCACCATACAGCTGACAAATATTAAAGCAATATAGGCAAAAGCGAACGCCAATACCCGGTGGACGATATCACCAGAAACAGCATGCCCGTTCATTCGTACCGGAATAATGGCATGTGGATGCGTCTGCTTCTTAAACTCATTAAAGAGGTTCTTGGTCAAAATCACAAAACGGCCCATTTTCAAACCTCCACAAGTAGAGCCAGCACAACCACATACCACCATCAGAACTAGCGCTAACAGCCAGAAAAACGGTCCCCACGGAATATAATCGACCGTTGCAAACCCACATGTAGACACCAATGTCACGACCTGGAATACCGTTTGCCTAAAAGCTGTACCAAAATCGTCCACAATTCCTTTATACATGATCCAGACTGTCGATATTGCCGTAATAATCAGTACGAACCAGAAAAACCAGCGTGTTTCTTCATCCGCAAATAACTTCTTGGGCCTACCGTTAAAAAAGAAATATATCAAAGTAATATTGGTCGCACCGATAAACATAAAAATCGTAATTGTATATTCGATATAGGCAGAGTCCCAGTAAGCGATACTGGCATTTTTCGTGGAATAGCCACCTGTAGAAATACAAGTGAGCGCATGATTGACAGCGTCATACAAGTCCATTGGACCCGCCCATAAAAGACCAATAAGGATAATGGTCAGGAACAAATAAACTCCCCACAGGCGCTTGGCCACCTGGGTAACACGCGGACGGAAACGTTCGTGCGTGATACCCGGAGTCTCGGCATTGAACATCTGGGTAGCCCCACCTCCGATAATAGGCATCAGCGCTACGGTAAACACGATCATTCCAATACCGCCCTGCCATTGCGTAAGGCTCCGCCAAAACAATATCCCGTGCGGAAGAGCTTCGATATCGGTCAATATGGTAGAGCCTGTCGTCGTAAAACCAGACATCGTTTCGAAATAAGCATCCGTCACATTATCTATATAGCCACCTAAATAGAATGGTAACATCCCCAAAAGGGAGAAAAGAGCCCAAGTTAATGTAACAGTCAGCATCCCTTCCCTGCGCCCGGCCGTATGTTCATTGGCTCGTAGTCCGATCAGCATAAAAAGGACTCCCGTTCCGAACATGATACCACTCGACTGAAGAAGCGGATAGAAGTCATTTCCTTCATATAAGAAAGCGACTGCCGTTGCAGCCAGCATAAACAACGTCTCAAGGATGAACATCATCCCTAACATCTTAATTATAAAACGAATGTTCAGCATAATATGCTATTAACAATTGACACATTGAACAGAGAAAAGAGACAACCCAGAGTTGTCCATTGACAATTAATTAAAGTAGTCCTCCAATTTACGCATAGCCGTATCCAAACAGAACACCACAACGTGGTCATAAGCTTGGATATGTGTATCACCCTTGATCATCATAGGCTCACCGTCACGAATCAATCCGCCCAACGTCAAATCTTTCGGAAGATTCAGATCTTTTACCTGCTTACGGGTAATTTTCGAATCGGGACGGGCAACAAGTTCCGCCACATCTGCATTGGCAAAAGTTAAACACTTCACGTTCGACACGTCTGCATCCAACAGGAATTGGTAGATATGGCTGGCAGCAATCAGTTTCTTATTGATAACCGAGCCGATGTCCATGCTCTCCGCTAAAGGTATGTAGTCGATATTTTCGATCTTAGCGATAGTCTTGAATACTCCGGCGCGTTTAGCAGCCAGACAAGCCAAGATGTTCGTACTCGAATTATCCGTCAGTGCGATAAATGCCTGTGCATCTTTGATCCCTTCCTGCATCAACAGATCGGTATCGCGTCCGTCTCCATTGATGATCAAGACATTTCCAGGGACAACCTCAGCTATACGGTGACTCTTTTCTTTGTTAGTCTCGATTACTTTTACACGGATATTGTTCGGAAGGTACTGGCAGGTACGGATCGCAATACGGCTTCCACCCATAATAATGACTTTCTTTACTTCGGGGTCTCGCTTGCCCGCATGCAACCGGACGTCTTCGATATGGCTTTTAGTCGTTGTAAAAAAAACGATATCTCCCGATTCTATACGATCCGTACCACGGGGAATAATGGTCTCGTTCTGCCGTTTGATGGCAACGATATGATAGAGTTTCTGTTCGTTCAGTAATTCGGACAGATGTTTGTTCACAAGTCGGGAATTATCGCGCACCTTTACACCGATCAGAATCAGAGCGCCTCCGAACAACTCCCAGTATTGCCGAGTCCACGGGCGTCTGACAGCCGTAACAATTTCTTTGGCTGCCAGCATTTCCGGGTAAATCATGGAATCGATCCCCATTTTTTCAAACAGTTCCTTGTTTTTAGGGAGCAAATATTCGTAATTGTTGATACGCGCCAACGTCTTATGTGCTCCTAATTTAGAAGCCAGAATGCTGGCTGCCACATTGGTCGTTTCTTCCGGCGTGACACTGACAAACAGGTCGGCCTTTCTGATACCGGCTTCTTCCAGGTCCCGAATGGATGTCGGATTACCCACCATAGGAAGGATCTCCATGCTTGAATTCGTGAAATTCAAACGTTCCTCATTCGGATCCATCAGGATAATATCCTGCTTCTCCTGTGATAACATTTTTGCCAGGTGGGTTCCTACTTCACCGGCTCCGGCTATAATAATTTTCATTTTATATAATAGATTAATTATAAGGATATATTATCCTCTGATAACCATCTTTTTTATTTCTCCTGCAATACTTTTGGCATCCATACCACACAGTTTATACAGTTCGGGAATCGATCCATGTTCGACAAACTCATCCGGCACACCAATCCGTTTTACCTGAGGAGCATATCCGTTATCAGCCATAAATTCCAAAACAGCACTGCCCAGTCCACCTTTGATTACGCCGTTTTCAACAGTGATGACACGACTGAACCTCTTACCGACTTCATGCAGCAGTTCTTCATCCATCGGTTTTAAAAAAATCATATCATAATGGGCAATCGATATACCATCACTTTCAACCTCCTTTATGGCCTTTATCACTTCGTTGCCAATAGGTCCAAGTGACAAGATCGCAATATCATCCCCATCACGAAGTTTCTTGCCTTTCCCGATCGGAAGGATATGCATCTCATTCCTCCAATCTGCCATCTCTCCCTTACCGCGTGGATAACGGATCACAAAAGGGCCGTTACATTCCTTATACCCGGTATACATCAAATTCCTTAAATCCAGTTCGTTCAAAGGAGATGAAATAACCAAGTTCGGGACTGGACGCAGATAAGCGAGGTCGAACACCCCGTGATGGGTCGCCCCGTCTTCGCCTACTAGACCGGCACGGTCCAGACAGATTACCATATGAAGATTCTGAAGTGCAACATCGTGTATCACCATATCGTATGCCCGCTGCATGAAAGAAGAGTAGACATTGCAGAATGGGATCATTCCCTCTTTGGCAAGTCCGGCAGAGAAAGTTACCGAATGCCCTTCGGCAATCCCGACATCAAACGCCCGTTTCGGAAACGCTTTCATCATATAAGTCATAGAACAACCTGTCGGCATAGCAGGAGTGACCCCCACGATCCGTTCGTCCTGTTCAGCCAGCTCGACAAGGGTATGTCCGAAAACATCCTGATAAAGTTGAGGTTCGTTCAACTTATGGACAATGATCCGTTCTCCTGTTTCTTTATTGAACAGCCCTGGTGCATGCCATTCCGTTGCCGACTTTTCAGCAGGCTTGAATCCTTTGCCTTTTTTAGTTTTGATATGTAATAGTTTCGGACCTTCCATATCCTTTATATCATTCAGAACCTTGATCATATAACCGACATCATGCCCGTCGATCGGACCAAAGTAACGGATGCTGAATCCCTCAAACAGATTATGTTGTTGAGTAAGCAATGCTTTCAGACTATTGTTAAAACGAAGGATATTTCCCCGACGGTCATTATTGATCAGTTTCATCTTCCGCAATCCGCGGTACACATCATAACGCATTTTATTATATGCCTGACTGGTTGTGATATCCACCAAATACTGACTCAACCCACCGACCGCATGATCTATTGCCATATCATTATCGTTCAATATAATCAATAAATTATTCGGATTAATAGATGCATTATTCAATCCTTCAAAAGCTAATCCTCCGGATATTGCTGCATCTCCGATAACAGCAATGACTTTTCTATCATTTTCACCTTTTAAATTAGCCGCAACAGACATTCCTAAAGCTGCTGATATTGAATTGGACGCATGTCCGGCCGTAAAAGTATCATACTTGCTTTCAAAAGGAGAAGGGAATCCGCTTAGTCCCTTAAACTTTCTATTGGTAAAAAACTTGTCTCTACGTTCGGTAAGAATCTTATGGCTATATGCCTGATGACCGACATCCCACACAATTCGATCATAAGGAGTCTTAAATACATAATGCAATGCAACGGTAAGTTCTACAGTGCCTAAACTCGAAGCGAAATGTCCCGGATTACAAGATAGTTCGTCTATAAGAAATTGTCTTAATTCTGTACAGATCTGCGGTAGTTGCTCAGGAGAAAGTTTCCGTAAATCATCCGGATTATATATTGTCGAGAGTAATTGCTCTTTTATGATCGCCATATTTAAATAAACTTTTGCAGTTGCAAATGTAGCTTTTTATTAGATGAAACGATAATATTTCTTAGGGATTCTTATGTCCTGTTTTTGCAATTATTTCCGATTGCGTTTATATATAGGAACAAAAATAATGATTCCTGAAGCGATAATGACTAAAAAAACTCGTAAATTGACTTCTCCGTATCCCTTGATTAATAAATAGCAAAGGTATATCCATAATAAAACAATACAAGCTATTCTAAATGGTGTGAACTTGCGCATAAATCAGATTTTATTTCTCTTGTTTATACAAACATACAGAAAGTTTTTATTCTGGCAAAAAGTATTCATGTGTGAAAAATCTTATAATATTAAGCACTTTCTTATGTTTTCATCAAATAAATACTATTTTTGTAAAATGTGACCGACAAATTGTCG